>FUFK010038968.1_pt1 | contig 24868 bp, 25 predicted proteins | sample 1021851 | NCBI WGS metagenome assembly FUFK01 (sample SAMEA51879418, study PRJEB19060) | metagenome | reverse complement strand
ATCATTTTAATAATAATATTTTAAATAATTCAAAATATTCGATATACGTAGCTTCAGGATGCAATGCGTCAGCAGTAGTGAATTGGGTACTTTCATGTATTGGTCTTCTGGTTCTTAAGAAAGTGATTTCAAGAAATAGAATGCTGGGAATAATTGGTTATGGAAATGTTGGAAAACTCTTATCAAATATTTTAGAGAATCTAAATATAAAACATAAGATTTATGATCCTTATTTAGATCTTGGAAATATTAATGATATTAAAGATTGTGAGGTTGTATCGATTCATGCATCCTATTCCAAAACCGGTAAATTCCCTTCACATGAATTAATAAATTCTGATTTTTTAGATAGCACATCGGCAAAAGTGATAATCAATTCTGCAAGAGGTGAAATTATTGATGAAGACTCTATTCTAAATAGTGATATTCTTTATTTATCAGATGTCTTTAAGGGTGAGCCATCACCAAATACAGAACTTATTTCTAAATGCTTTATAGCAACTCCTCACATAGCAGGATACAGCATACAGGCAAAACATAACGGAACTATAATGATTCTAAAAAATTTTTGTGAAACCAAAAATTTAGATAATGATTTGATGGATTTATCTAAAGTCATGGAAATTAAAAATCTTCAACCATTAGAAGATGACTACATATCAAATGGATACCCGGTGAGTTTCTTTAAAAATCTAATTGATGTTGAGCAAATCTCTATCGATTTCAAAGAATCATTTTTGAAGAAGGATATTCCTTTCAACAATATAAGGAATAACTATGAACTTAGGAATGACTTTTTAGGAATTAAAAGAACCTCTGAAACTAATAAACTCTCTTTATTTAGTAATTTATATAAAAATATTTAGTTTCTGTTAGTTATAATTTAAAAATGGCAAAGGAAGATTTAAAAAATAAAGACTGGAAGTCAATTCTTGACGAAGATGCTTATCAAGTTACAAGATGTTTTGCTACAGAGGCGCCTTACTCTGGTAAATTTCTTGATAACAAGAGAGAAGGGACCTATATTTGTATTTGTTGTAAAAAGGAGCTTTTTTCTTCTTCCACAAAATATAATTCAGGTTGTGGATGGCCAAGTTTTTTTCAGCCAATTGATGAAGCATGCATCACAGAATATAAAGATTCATCCCATGGAATGATAAGAACAGAAGTAAGATGTTCTGATTGTGACTCACATTTGGGNCATGTTTTTGATGATGGGCCGCCGCCGACATTTTTAAGATATTGTATAAACTCTCTTTCTTTAGATTTTAATGAGCGCAAATAAAGAGCCNTCAGAACAAAACTTTTTAAGCTCNATAAAAGTAAGTTTCTGGACCTTNTCTTCTAGGATTTTTGGTNTGCTTAGAGATATATCTACAACAAATCTTTTTGGTGCATCTCTGTATCATGACATTTTCGTTGTTGTACTAAGAATACCTAATCTTTTTAGAAGATTCTTCGCAGAAGGGGCTTTTAATCAAGCTTTTGTTCCAATCTTATCGGACATAGAAAAAACAAAAGATCCAAATCAAGTTAAAGACTTCATAGACAGCTTAGCGGGAATTTTAATTTCAACTTTATTTGTTTTTACTATTATTTGTTTATTATTTGCTCCATTTGTGATTTTTATTTTTGCACCTGGGTTTTATTTCGATTCTGAGAAGCAGGACCTTGCAGTAAATGTNTTAAGGATTATGTTTCCATATTTAGCACTGATATCTTTGGTTGCATTTGCAGCTGGAATTCAAAANACNCATTCAAGATTTTCATTGCCAGCAGCNACACCAATTNTTTTTAACTTNACTTTAATAATCTTTGCATTGCTAATTGCCCCAAGAATGAGTACGCCTTTAATTTCTCTTTCATGGGGTGTCTTCCTTGCAGGTNTCCTNCAGCTTATTATTCAANTTGCNCCTTTAAANGCTATTGATAGNCTGCCAGTTCCTAAAGTNAATNTTAATAATTCAGATATTCCAAGATTCTTTAAGTTAATAGTTCCAGCAGTTNTAGCTGGAGGAGTTACACAGATAAATTTATTGATAGATACNATATTTGCTTCGTTGCTTGAGACAGGTAGCCCAACTTGGCTATATATATCTGATAGATTGATACAATTTCCTTTGGGAATATTTGCTATTGCTATAGGAACTGTTCTTTTACCTTCATTATCACGTTCGGCAGCGAATAATGATAATAGTCAGTTTAAGGCCTCCCTAGATAACAGCTTTAGATTAGTAATTTTTATAGCTATACCTTCTCTTATTGGCTTAATATATTTTGCTGAGCCTATTATTGCTTCATTGTTTTATAGAGGTGAATTTTCTGAATTTGACGTTATTAAATCATCTTACAGCCTTGTATTCTTTTGTTATGGTTTACCATTCTTTATGTTAATGAAAGTCTTAACACCCGCATTTTTTTCTAGACAGGACACAAAGACACCATTTTATGTTGCATTATTTAGCCTCTTTCTAAATGCAATCCTCAACTATATTTTTGCCTTTAAGCTTGGGTATGGTCATGCTGGACTTGCCATTGGAAGCTCTCTTGCTGTTCTAGCAAGCTCATGCATATTATTTTTTGTTTTAATGAAACAAAACCTTCTAAGTTTAAGTATTATTTTTCATAAAACTAATTTTGCCGCAATTTTTTCTTCATTAATTATGTTTTTTGCATTTGATTATTTCGTGGGAATTGATTCTGANTGGATGTCAAAATTTTATGAATACTCAGGATTGGTCAGAATTTCGCTTGTCACAGTTATTGTTATACTTAGCTGTCTATTTTATTTTTTTATCTCTAAGTGGGTTTTTAGAGTCTCAAATAAAGATTTTTATTTATAAACATGTATCTGATAAGAGGCCAAAATAATATTAAGCTTTTTAAGAAAAGATTTCCCGAGATTTCTTTGAGTGCAACAATTGGAAACTTTGATGGAATGCATCTTGGTCATAAAGCAATTCTAGAAAAAGTTAAGAAAAATGCTAAAGAAAAAAATCTTTCTACCTTGGTTATATTTACCGAGCCACATGCCGCCGAGTATTTTTCTAAAGTTAATAATACTTCTCCACCGCCAAGAATAATACCCTGGAGAGATAAGCTAAGGCTTATATCTGAAAATGGCATAGATTTTTGTATGCTACTAAGATTTGATGAATCTCTTAAATCGATGACGCCAGAGCAATTTACAGAAAAAATATTAGAGGAACTCCAAATTAAGTCCCTTACGATCGGTGATGATTTTAAATTTGGAAAGGATAGAAAAGGTGATTATCAATTTTTGAAGAACTGGGGTGAATCAATGAGCATTGAGATTGATAAAACAGATACTATAAAAGTTGATGATCAAAGGGTAAGCAGCACAAGAATTAGAGAAGCTTTGATTTCTNACAATTTTNAAAATGCTAACGTCATGCTTGATTGGCATTACAGCTACTCTGGAAAAGTAGTTTATGGAAATCAGCTAGGAAGAGAGATTGGGGTGCCTACTGCAAATATATGGATACCTAAACAAAAACTTCCCATTTCTGGTGTATATGCTGTTAGATGCTTCGTTGATCATGCAAAATATTTAGGTATTGCGAATATGGGAATTCGACCAACAGTTGGAGGCACTAGACCTGTTCTCGAAACACATATCTTTGATTTTGAAAAAGATATTTATGGAAGACGTATTACTGTACAATTCATTGAAAAAATAAGGGAAGAGGTTAAATTTGATAGCATTGATCTTTTAAAATCCCAGATTAAAAAAGATATTGAAGAGGCAAAGAAAATCTTAGATTAAAGAAATGGAAAAAGATTACAAAAATACCTTAAATCTGCCAAAAACAGATTTACCTATGAAAGCTGGTTTGCCAAATAAGGAACCAGAAATTCTTTCTTTTTGGGATTCAATCAATCTTTATAATTTAATTAGAGAAGAAAATGCTAAAAAAGATAAATTTATCCTTCACGATGGCCCGCCATATGCAAATGGCGATATTCATCTTGGCCACTCAGTAAATAAAATACTTAAAGATATTGTAATTAAGACTAAGACTTTACAAGGTTTTGATGCACCTTATGTTCCTGGCTGGGATTGTCATGGATTACCAATAGAACTGAACGTTGAGAAAAAGTTTGGAAGAGATAGCGATACTGTAAAAGATAAGTCAAAATTTATTAGTGCCTGTAGAGAATATGCTCTTTCTCAAATAGAAAATCAAAAGAAAGATTTTATAAGGCTTGGAGTCTTGGGTGACTGGGAAAATTCATATAAGTCTCTTGATTCATCATTTGAAGCAGATACCGTCAGGTCTTTAGGCAGAATAGTTACAAACGGCCATCTTCAGAAAGGGGAGAAACCTGTCCATTTTTGTTATGACTGCAAATCAGCCCTAGCAGAAGCAGAAGTTGAATATGAAGATAAAGTTTCTAAATCTATTGATGTAGGTTTTAAAGTAAAAAAAGATTCACTTGTTAAGTTAAGCGCAGCATTTTCAAAAGAAATAGATAGTTGCAGCTTTGTAATTTGGACTACTACACCATGGACAATTCCAGCAAATGCTGCTGTCTCAATTGGTCCAGAATTAAAATATACCTTATGTAGTTCTAAATTTGGAAACTTAATATTAGCTAGTGATCTCATTGATCAATGTTCAGAACGCTGGGATGAGGATTTAGAGAAGATCAGCGAGGCTAAAGGCAGTGATATCAAAGACGTAGTTCTAGAACACCCTTATCTAAAAAGAGATTCTATTTTAGTTCATGGAGATCATGTCACTACTGAAACTGGAACAGGTTGCGTTCACACTGCACCAGCTCATGGTGTAGATGACCATAATATATGCAAAAAATTTAATATTGAGACAATACATGCTCTGGACGGTAATGGATTTTTCAATGCAGAATATGAAGGCTTAGCTGGTCTTCCCGCAATCAAAGCTGACAACATTGTAATAGATATTCTCAATGATTCAGGAGCTTTAATAAATGCTGAAGATTTTCATCATTCATATCCATATTGCTGGAGACACAAAACTCCGCTAATTTTTGCATCGACCCCTCAATGGTTTATCTCAATGGATAAATCAGGTTTGTTAGAAGGATCCATCCAAGCGGTTAAGGATGTTGAGTGGGAACCTTCATGGGGATATGAAAGAATTAAATCTATGCTTGAGGGAAGGCCAGATTGGTGTATTTCTAGGCAAAGAAGCTGGGGAGTTCCAATTCCTTTAATCATTAACAAAAAAACTGGAGAAATACACCCAAAACAAAACCTCTTATTCAACGAAATTGCTGATCGTATCGATGAGGAGGGTTTAGAAGCTTGGGATAAAGCTGATTTAAAAGATTTAATTGATGATCATGATGAATACATAAAGGCTACTGATACTCTTGATGTATGGTTTGATTCAGGCTCAACACATTTCTGTGTTCTGGATAAGCTATATGGAAAAGATTTAATAGCAGACTTATATCTTGAGGGGTCAGACCAGCATAGGGGTTGGTTTCAATCTTCTTTATTAACTGGAATAGCTATAAATGGTAAAGCNCCTTACAAAGCTGTTTTAACTCATGGATTTGTTGTAGACGAAAATGGTAGAAAGCAATCTAAATCGCTAGGAAATGTAGTTTCTCCTCAAAAAGTTTGTAANAACTTGGGCGCTGATATTCTCAGACTATGGGTAGCATCTACGGATTTTAGGAGCGAGATGGTCGCAACTGATGAGATTTTGAAACAAGTTGCGGATCAATACAGAAGAATCAGAAATACTTTCAGATTTATGATGGGTAACTTAAATGATTTTAATGACGATTCAAAAAATATTAATCAAAATGATTTAGTTGAAATCGACAAGTGGATAATTAGTGCTGCAATTAAGCTTGATGAGGAAGTAAAAAATTTAAATGATAGTTATGCGTATCATCATGTTGTTCAAAAGATTCATAATTTTTGTGTTCATGAACTTGGTGGTATTTATTTGGACATCATCAAGGATAGAATGTATGTAACAAAAAGCGACTCGCATGCAAGAAATTCTGCTCAATTCGCACTTTTTGAAGTAGCAGATATTTTAATTAGACTCATTTCACCAATCTTAGTATTTACAGCTGAAGAAATTTGGCAATCTCATGATCTTTTTAAAAAACAATCTAAGTCAGTATTTCTGTGTCCAAAAAAATCACTTAATAAGATTGAAAGTTCAATATCTGATGATGATTGGAAAGTAATTTTTGCTGTAAAAGATTCAGTAAATCAAAACATCGAAAAAGCAAGAGCTGATTCTGTTATCAAAGGATCGCTCGATGCAAAAATAAAAATTTCTTGCAGCTCTGAAATCTATGGTGCGCTCAAAAAGATTGATAACGAGCTTAAATTTGTCTTTATTGCATCAGAGGTAGAGCTAATTGAGGATTCAAATACAAAATTAAGTATTGATATAACTAATTATGATCAAAAGAAATGTATAAGGTGCTGGAACAAATGTGAATCCATTGGATCGCATGAAGATGATCCTGAGATTTGTTCAAGGTGTCATACAAATGTTTATGGCGATGGTGAAGTTAGAAAATTTGTCTAAAGGATATTTAGTCACCCTATGTTTTCTTTTATTCATTGATTACTTATCAAAAATAATCGCTTTAAATTATATTGAAGTTCTTCAACAAAATGACTTCCTTCCATTGATAGATTTCTTAATAGTTTTTAATTCTGGTATTGCCTTTAGTTTTCTAGATTTAAATAACTTTGTTTCCAGATATATCTTATTAATAATTGTCTTTTTTATAACAATGTATTTTTTAAAGATTTTTTTGGATGAAAAAGATAATTTGAAAAAGAAATCTTTTTTACTAATTATAGCCGGTGCTTTAGGAAATTTTATTGATAGGTTGCCAGATGGNGTTGTAACAGATTTCCTCCATTTTAAACCTTTTGATTTCTCATTATTTATTTTCAATTTTGCTGATGCATATATTACTATTGGCGCAGTAATTTTTATATTTAGCGAACTTATTTTGTTAAAATCCAAAAATGAGTCAAAAAACTAAGTTGTCACTTGCAAATCCTAGAGGTTTTTGCGCAGGCGTAGATAGGGCTATTGAAATAGTAAATAGAGCTCTTGATATGTTTGGAAGCCCCATCTATGTAAAGCATGAAGTTGTTCACAATAAAGCTGTAGTTGATGATTTAAAGGAAAGAGGAGCCATATTTATTGAAGAAATTTCAGATGTTCCTGATGATTCAATTATTATTTTTAGTGCTCATGGGGTCTCAAGCAAGATTGAAGAATCTGTTAAATCAAGGAATCTAAAGTTTTTTGATGCAACCTGTCCGCTTGTAACCAAAGTTCACATGGAGGTCATGCGACATGGAAGAGCTAATAGGGACATTATATTAATTGGTCATGAAGGCCATCCCGAGGTAGAAGGCACAATGGGAAGGTATTTTAGTCAAAATGGAAAAATATATCTCGTTCAGGATCTAGAAGAGGCAAAGGAAGTTTCTATAAATCAACCGGAAAATCTAGCTTATGTTACACAAACTACTCTTAGTGTTGATGAAACAAAAGATATCATAAATGAGTTAATGAAAAGGTTCCCAAACATTGCAGCTCCAAAAAAAGATGATATTTGTTATGCAACCCAAAACAGACAAGATGCTGTTAAACAACTAGCTCTTGAAACAGATTTCATTATAGTTGTTGGATCAAAAGCAAGTTCAAATTCAAATCGCCTGAAGGAGCTTGCAAATAAGTGTGGAGTTAATTCGATATTAATAGATGAATTTGCTGATCTTGACTTAAATGAATTAAAAGATTGTAGGAATATTGGGCTTACCGCTGGAGCATCTGCACCTGAATCAAAAGTTCAAGAAATAATTTCAAATCTGAGCATTTTCCTTGATGCAGAGATTGAAGAGAAAGGTGGAGTTAAGGAGGATATTTCTTTTAAACTCCCACCAGAATTAAGAGCAAGTTAATGCTCATCTCAAATCACATTCTAGACAGTGCAAAATTAGTCAGATCGCCTAATTATTCCGAAAGGATAAATGACTACGATATACGTTTAATAGTTATACACTGCATAAGTCTGCCACCGAAAATCTATGGTAATAGCTACATTGAAGATTTCTTTTGTAATAAATTGAATACTAATGATCACGAGTACTTTAGAGAAATAAAAGATTTGAAGGTATCAAGCCATGTTTTAATAAAAAGGAGTGGTGAAATTATTCAGTTTGTCCCTTTTAATAAAAAAGCTTGGCATGCTGGATTGTCTTCTTTTAATAATGAAGAAAATTGTAATGAGTTTTCTATAGGGATTGAGCTTGAGGGCTATCACACAGAAAAATATACAAATAACCAATATGAATCATTGGTAGAAGTCTCCAAAGCGCTTATAAATAACTATAGAGATTTAAATAAGGATAATATAGTTGGGCATAGTGATATTTCTCCAGACAGGAAGGAAGATCCTGGGAAATATTTTGAATGGAGCTATTATCTTGAAAGATTATGAATAAAAACTTAACAATGACAGGTCTTGGATTTACTTCAGGTCTGCCTTACATGTTGATCTTTTCAACTCTTTCAATTTGGCTTAGAGATGCAGGCATTGATCTTACAATTATTGGTTTTTTTGCTTGGATTAGTTTGACTTACTCTTTGAAGTTTCTTTGGTCCCCTTTAGTAGATAGATATTCGATACCATTCCTCAATTATTTTGGAAGTAGAAAGAGTTGGATCATTTTAATGCAGATTTTCATTATTATTTTTCTTATTTGTCTTTCAAATGCAGACCCAGTAATAGATATTAAATATTTAGCGACATTCGCAATTTTGATAGCTTTAGCAGGCTCATTTCAAGATATTGCAATTGATGCATTTAGGATAGAGCTTGCAGGAATTGAAGAGCAAGGGAACTTGGCAGCTTATTATCAATTTGGATATAGAGGAGCTATCTTAACTGCAACATCTTTTGCATTAATCTATGCTGAAAATTATTCCTGGGGAAATGCATATTTCTTGATGGCTGCTTTAATGCTTATAGGGCTAATTGCTTTATTAATTACTCCTGAGGGAAAAAATAATGAAAAAAGAGAGCTTACTTTTTTAGAAAATTTTTATGAACCAATTAAGGATTTCATAAAAAGATTTAATCTATTCGCTGCATCTATTTTGCTGCTAATTGTTGCAACATATAGGCTTACCGATATCGTCATGGGACCAATGGCNAACCCATTTTACATAGATATGGGCTTCTCATTGACTGAAATTGGATCTATTGTAAAAATTGTAGCTTTAATAGCATCAATTTTTGGTCTCTTTTTAGGAGGAATACTTATTAAGAAAGCTGGTCTTTATAGATCCCTGCTTTTTGGAGCATTTGCAGTGATGATATCAAATGTCCTTTTTTCAATTGTCGCTATTTCAGAACCAAATTTAAATCTTCTTTCAATAATTGTATTCACTGATAGCTTTTCAGCAGGCATTGTTGGTACTGTCAATATAGCATTCTTAACAAGCTTGGTTTCAAAGCAGTTTACAGCAACTCAATATGCACTATTAACTTCTTTCATGATGCTACCAGGTAAGATATTTAGTGGCTTTTCAGGAATACTTGCTGATTATTTCCAATCTATCTCAGGTGCGGATTATGGCTGGATGCTATTTTTTATTTTCACTTCAATGTTGGCAATACCCGCAATTATCCTAATATCTTTAAATAAAAGTTTAATTCAGAGATGATTCTAGTAATCAGAGGCACTTTCTTTTTATCAATAATTTTAATATTTTATTTAAGCTTAATTCCTGCTTCAGAACTTAAATTTTTTAGTGCTCTATCTTTCATTGGAGATAAGATTTCGCATGGAGTTATTTTCTTTTATCTTGCAATACTTGGAATGTTTTGTAATTTTAAAATTAATAATCAAATCCTAATGGTAATAATATTTTCTTTTGGGTTAACCATTGAAATTGTTCACTATTTTCACCCCTACAGATATTTTGAATGGGCAGACTTATTAGCAAATTTTCTTGGAATTATTCTTGCAGGAGCAATTCATAAAACACTCCAAAAAACTTAAAAAATCCTATTGAATTAAAACTTTTTAACCATATTTAGCACAATAGGAATATAATTGCATTTTTTTAAGAGGGAATTAATAATGAAATTTACACCTTTACACGATAAAGTTCTTGTTAAAAGAACTGAAGAAGAAGAAAAATCTGCTGGAGGTATAGTTTTACCTGGTAGCGCTACGGAAAAACCATCTCAGGGTGAGGTTGTTGCTGTAGGCCCTGGCAAAAAGACTGAAAATGGCGATGTTTCACCGGTTGGTGTTGCAGTTGGTGACACAGTAATTTTTGGTCAATATGGCGGAAATGAAATCAAAATAGATGGCGATGAGTATCTAATTCTTAGTGAGTCAGATATTTTTGGCGTCGTAAGTTAATTTATCTAGAGGGAGAAATAATATGTCAGCAAAAGATGTGAAATTTGGTGATTCAGCAAGATCTCAAATGCTGGATGGGGTAAACACACTCGCAAACGCAGTTAAGGTTACACTTGGGCCTAAAGGAAGAAATGTTGTTTTAGATAAGTCATTCGGAGCTCCAACTGTTACTAAAGATGGTGTTTCAGTTGCGAAAGAGATTGAGCTTGAAAACAAGTTTGAGAATATGGGCGCACAGATGCTTAAAGAAGTTGCTTCGCAAACCTCTGATGAGGCGGGTGATGGAACTACAACTGCTACTGTTCTTGCTCAGTCGATTGTGAATGAAGGTAACAAATCAGTTGCCGCAGGAATGAATCCAATGGACCTTAAAAGGGGTATTGATAAGGCAGTCACAACAGCAGTTGAGTTTGTGAAGTCATTAAGCGTTCCATGCGCGGATGACACTGCAATTGCGCAAGTTGGCACAATATCTGCTAATGGTGATACTGCTGTAGGAGAAATTATTGCAGAAGCAATGGGTAAGGTCGGCAAAGAAGGTGTCATTACAGTCGAAGAAGGAAGCGGTATTGATAATGAACTTGATGTTGTTGAGGGTATGCAGTTTGATAGAGGCTATCTATCTCCATATTTCGTTACTAATCAAGATAACATGACTACTGAACTTGATGATCCTCTTATCCTTCTTCATGACAAGAAAGTCTCAAATATAAGAGATATGCTTCCACTACTAGAATCTGTTGCCAAAGCTGGTAAGCCATTACTAATAATTGCAGAAGATATTGAAGGTGAGGCACTTGCAACGCTTGTAGTTAACAATCTGAGAGGTATTGTTAAGGCTGCTGCATGTAAAGCTCCAGGTTTTGGAGATAGAAGAAAAGCTATGCTTGAAGATATAGCAATCCTCACAGGAGGAACTGTTATTTCTGAAGAGGTAGGTTTATCTCTTGAAGGAGCTACTATCGAAGATTTAGGAACTGCTAAAAAAGTTGTTTTAAATAAAGATAATACAACAATTATTGATGGTTCTGGTGATCAGGCAGCTATAGAGGCAAGGGTTAACCAAATCAGAGTTCAAATCGAAGATACTTCTTCAGACTATGATAGAGAGAAGTTACAAGAGAGAGTAGCAAAACTTGCAGGCGGTGTTGCCGTAATCAAGGTTGGAGCTGGATCTGAAGTAGAAATGAAAGAAAAAAAAGCTCGTGTAGAAGATGCATTACACTCCACTAGGGCAGCCGTTGAAGAGGGCGTTGTTCCCGGTGGTGGGACTGCTCTAATCAGAGCACTTGAATCTCTTGAAAAGCTTGCAGGCGATAATGAAGACCAAAATGTAGGTATAAGCATAGCAAAGAGAGCTTTAGAAGCTCCATTAAGACAAATTGCATCTAATGCTGGTGAGGAGTCATCAGTTGTAGTTGCAGCAGTCAGAGACGGTAAGGGTTCTCATGGCTTTAATGCAGCTACTGGTGAATATGGCGATATGATTGAAATGGGTATTCTCGATCCTGCAAAAGTTACCAGAACCGCGCTTCAAGCTGCTGGTTCTGTAGCTGGAATGATGATTACTACTGAGGCTATGGTTACTGACATTCCTAAAGATGAAGGAGCTGCACCTGCGATGCCAGACATGGGCGGAATGGGTGGCATGCCAGGAATGATGTAATAAGAAATTAATTTCTACATCTTATAAGCGGGGTTAATCCCCGCTTTTTTTTGCCCTCTTTACTTCAAATAATTTTAATATTATATTTAATAAACATTTCATATAGGGAGTATTATGGATATATTGGCAGATCAATCTTTTTTTAGAGCTTTTCATATTTTGTTTGGAATAGCTTGGATAGGACTTCTTTATTATTTTAATTTTGTACAAGGGGAATATGTAAAAGTAGCTACTCCAGATGCAAAAGCTGACGTTTTCGAAAAGTTAGCACCAAATGCCCTCTGGTGGTTTAGATGGGCAGCATTATTTACGTTTCTAACTGGAGTAATTCTCATTCATCAGATAACAGCAAGAATTGGAACTGAGATCATATTAGGTTTAGTTATGGGAACACTTATGATGTTAAACGTTTGGGGCATAATTTGGAGAAATCAGAAAATAGTTTTAGGAATGAAAGAGGGTGATGCAGCTGTTGCTGGTGCAAAAGCAGCCNTGGCATCAAGAACCAATACATTATTTAGTGTTCCAATGCTTATGTATATGGTTTATTCAGCTCATGGACAAGTACCATCAAATATATTGGTTCATCCNGAATGGAGCAGCCTCAGTCTCTATATAGGCTTAGGCATTATTCTTGCAATTGAAGCTAATGCAATTTGGGGAAAAATGTTACCTATGATTGCCTCGGTGAGAGGTGTNATTACATCATCATTTGTACTTGCAGTTGTATTGAAATTAATTACAGATTTACTCTAAGTTTAAATTTTTTGGATTTTTACAGAAGTAATTGAATTATTTTTTATCTTAAGAATCTCAAACCTATAAGATTCATTTGTAAAACATAAATTTGCAATAGGAATCTCATCTATTGTTTTTAAAATTAAACCATTGATAGTTTTTGCGTTTTCATCGTTAATAGACCAATTCATAAAACCATTTAAATCTCTTATTTTAGAGTTACCATCAGTAACTACTGAACCATCAGGCTGAAGAGAAAATTCTTTCTCTTGCTCAATAATATCACTTCCAAATTTTCCAACTATTTCTATGAAGATATCTTCTACACTAATTAATCCTTCTATTTCCCCATACTCATCTACAACTAAAGCAATATTATTATCAGTGTCCTGAAATGCATGAAGTTGCTTGGTGAGGTTTGTTGTTAAAGATGCAAAATATGGTTCAGATAACGAAGAATCAAGTGACTTATTAGACTCAAAAGCGCTCAAAAAGTCTGATGAGTCTTTCAAATGAAGCATACCAATGCAATCTGAAATGTTTTGATCATAAACAGGAAGTGTTGAATAAGGTGAATTTTTTATGCTACTTTTTATTTTTTTTAGATCATCTTTAATATTAATTCCCTCAATTTCTGCAAGGGGTATCATAATATCCTCAACAATGAGATTATCCATCCCGAGAACTGCGCTAAGCATTTTTCTGTAATCATTTGGAATCAAACTATTTGAATCATCTAAAAGCGTTTTCAGTTCATCAGTATTTAAGTTATCAGATTCTGTCGATTTTTTTATATCAACATTTAATAGTTTTAATAATCTTGAACTTACTTGATTTGTAAAAAAAACAATTGGTCTAAAAACAACGCTAAGTCTTGATAGCACCCAGGATGATTTTGAGGCGAAGCTTTCTGGATATGCGGAAGCAGTTGTTTTAGGTGTTATTTCTGAAAAGATTAAGATAATTATGGTGAGAACAATTGATCCAAGAAGAACTCTACTCTCAAAAAAGTTTATCATTAGNATTGTAACCAATGCAGAGGCAAGAATATTTGCAAAATTATTACCTACGAGAATTACTGATAACAAGTTATCAGGTTTNGCCAAAAGCTCTAGGGCTCTTTTNGAGTTTTTTTGACCAGATTTNGCTTTATTTCTTAGCTTAATCTTATTTGATGCCATCATTCCAGTTTCTGAGCCCGAGAAGAATGCTGACAATAATAGTAAAAATACTATGGATAAGATTAAGACTAGTAAGGAGGGTTCTTCAGACATCTAAAACTAAATATTCACAAAAAAGGCGATCATTATAAAGATTATTGATAAAAAACTATAGCGAACAATGAATTTTGTTTGTAGATTGAAGTAACGCATTCTTATGAAGGTAGTCATGTAAGTAATCCATGCCATGACCGTGAAAACAATCTTTACAATCAAATAATCAACATTATTAAGATCTAGCATGAATCCAGATGCTAAACCTATTGAAAGCAAGACTAAGGTAAGACCAATGAGCCAAAACACTGTTTTATATCTTGTTTCAATGGGAATATGATCACTTGTAGAAGTATTTAGAGATTTAGTAAGTCTTATTTTTCTAGTTAACAAAATTATTTCTAAAAATGACATTGTTAAAACCAAGATCGCTAAGCTTGAAAAAAATATATGCAATCTAAGAGCATCAAGTTGATTGAAATTTTCATTAGGAATTAGGCCCCAATAATAGACATTATTTGAACCCGCAACATCGGGTAACAAAAAAGAGAAGGCTAATATTGATAATGTTGCAGAAATTAATGTCGAAGATTTTAATCTTATAATGAATCTTAAGCCTACAAAGACTAAAACACTCAAAAGTAGGGCAAGCGGGAAAGGTTCTATCATTTAAAGAAATTATACTTTTTTACTACCAAAATCATCAAGGTTAACCTAAAATACTCCAACAAAATTTAACTTATAGGAATTATGGTAGTTATTAGACTTTCTAGGAGTGGGGCGAAAAAAAACCCTTACTACTTTATTACAGTTGCAGATTCAAGAAATGCAAGAGATGGCGCTTTTATTGAAAGACTTGGATTTTACAATCCTTTAGCTCAAGGCCAAGAAGAAACATTACGTATAGACATTGAAAAAGTGGATGAATGGGTATCAAAAGGTGCTCAGATTAGTGATAGAGTCAAAAGATTAATTAAAGATTCTAAATTATCACCNGAAGAGCTTGATGCAAGAAAAGCTGCAAAGAAAGATAAAGCTGATGCAAAGAAAGCAGCTGCATTAGCTGCTAAGCAAGAAGAAATCAAAAAACAAGCNGANGAGGCTGCANCAGAAGAAGCACCTGCTGAGGAAGNNGCACCTGCAGAAGANGCACCAGCTGAGGAAGNNGCACCNGNTGAGGNANCTGCNNNNGAAGAAGCTCCTGCTGAGGAGGCTGCACCAGAAGAAGANGCACCTGCTGAGGAAGNNGCACCTGCAGAAGAAGCTCCTGCAGATAATCCTGAAGAATCATCTGATTCCGAAGATGAGGATGAAAAGTCCTAACGATATTTCTAGCTCTGATTTAATAGCAATCGGCTCTATTGGAAAAAGTCATGGCCTAAAGGGCGCATTCTTTTTGAACTCCTATTGTGATCCTGAAGATAACTTTTTTAATTACAAGCGTTTTTTTCTNATTCAGGAAAAAAAGATCTTAGAGTTCAATATCAAATCAAAGCATATTAAGTCGAGCAAAAATATTGTAAATATTTCAGGAATTGAGACCGTTGAAGAAATTAAAAAACTTACGAACTCTGAAATTTATACTTTAAATGAATATCTTAAACCTGAAGATGGTGAATATTATTGGAAAGACCTTATTCAGCTGGAAGTCTATAATGAAAATAATGAGTTTATTGGTATTGTTAGTGAAATAAGGAATTATGGTGCAAATGATACTTTGGTAATAAAGAACAAAACTTCTCAGTTACTAATACCTTACGTAAAAGATATATTTATTAAGAAAGTTGATTTAGTTAAAGGTTTTTTGATAGTTGATTGGGATAAAGATGAACTTTAATTTAGTAACAATTTTCCCTGAAATTACGAAATTATTTGATTTTGGAGTTATTGGAAAGGCTATTGAAAAAGATTTAATTTCTATGAATAGTTTGAATCCGAGGGATTTCTCAAAAAATACCAATAAAAATGTGGATGATGCACCTTATGGCGGAGGCGAGGGAATGGTTATGATGGCAGAGCCGTTAGCACTAGCAATGAAATCAATAAAAAATAAGGGAAAGGTACTTTTGATGAGTCCTCAGGGAGAGCGTTTATCCAATACTCATATTGATGGGTTGCTGGACGAAAAATCAATTACTATCATTTGTGGAAGGTATGAGGGCATCGATGAAAGATTTATTGAAAATTATGTTNATAAAGAGTTTTCTATAGGCGACTTTGTCCTTAGTGGTGGAGAAATACCAGCATTGGCTTTAATAGATGCATTATCCAGAAAGATTCCAGGCGTTCTTGGTAACCAGGAATCTTTTAAAAACGATTCATTTGAAAATAATCTTTTAAAAGGACCTGTATATACTAGACCACAGAAATTTGAAGGAAAGGATGTCCCTGGAATTTTATTATCAGGTGATCATGAGAAAATTAATGACTGGAAGATTTTATCTTCATTACAACGAACTATTGAAAGAAGACCCGATCTATTAGATAGTGTAAAATTAACAAAAAAACAAAAAAAACTCTTGGATAATTTGTTATCTAAGCGTATCCTATAGGCCTTTTTAGAGCTAATTATGAGTGACGATAAAAAAACAGAAAATAAAGGTTTCTTTTCCAGAATATTTGGAGGACTTACAGGTTCTTCTGAAAGTGATGTAAAAGAAAAATCATCTGTTGAATTGCCATCTCNTTCAGCAATAAAAGCTATGAAAAAAGCTGATATTGTTTCTACTGCAAAGGAGCATGGTTTAGAGCTTGATATTACAAATACTAAGGCTCAACTCCTTGAGTCATGGGAAAATCATTTTTCAAATGATGACTCTCCATCTGCAGTGGACGATGCAGCAGAAGCAATGGCAGAATCTGCAGCAAAGACATCTGAGTCTATTGAAGAAGCTCCTGTAGAGGAAGCACCNGCTGAGGAAGCTGCACCAGAAGAAGAAGCTCCTGAAGAAGCACCAGCTGANGAAGCTCGCTGAAGAAGAAGCTGCACCAGTNATATCTGATGTTGAGAAATCACCTGCTTCAATTGTAAGTGATTTTGAAAAATCACAACTTAAAGAAGACTTGCCATCATTTAGACCAGGTGACACCGTTTCAGTATCAGTAAAAGTTAAAGATGGTCAACGAACAAGATTACAGGCTTTTGAAGGTGTTGTAATGTCAGTAAGAAATTCAGGACTGAACTCATCATTTATTGTAAGAAAAATATCTAGTGGCATCGGTGTTGAAAGAACATTCCAACTTCATAGTCCGCTTATAGACTCAATTTCGGTTAAAAGAAAAGGTGATGTTAGGAAAGCAAAACTTTTCTACCTTAGAGAAAGATCTGGTAAATCTGCAAGAATTAAAGAACGTCTAGATTAAGAATGAAAAGTGTCTTCAGAAAGGACCAACATATTGTTGCCTTTCTCAACTCTTTAATTATTGAAAAAGGCCTTTCAAAAAATACAATCCAATCTTATGAGAGCGATATCTATCAGCTGTATCAATGGAATATCTCTAAAAATAAAAAACGCATTACAGAAATAAAAAAAATTGATACGAGTCAGTATATATCTTATTTATTCAGCCAAAACCTTAAGAGCACTTCAGTTAACAGAAAAATTTCATCTCTTAAAACNTTCTTTAATTTTCTTTTGAAAAAAAAGCTTATTAATGCAAATCCTTTTGCTGATCAAATCATGCCAAAAAAGCCAATAAGTCTTCCTAAATCTATTTCGGAGGATGATGTAGTTAAACTGCTGGATGCACCAAAGCCAGATTCTTTGATTGGCTTGAGGGATAAGGCTATGCTTGAGTTACTCTATGCTTCTGGAGTCAGAATATCTGAATTGGTTAATATAAAGTTTTCAGATCTTGATTTAGAAAGAAATATAATAAAAGTTTTTGGAAAAGGTTCTAAAGAGAGGTTAGTACCCTTTGGTGAGGATGCTGCTCAATGCATAAGCGCATACATTGATGAGAGAAAGAAAAATAAAGATATAGCTTCAATTAAATATATTTTTCTGAATAACAGAGGGTCAAAAATTTCAAGACATGCTTTTTGGCATAGATTAAAAGAGTATTGTTTAGAAATAGGTCTTAAAAGGGATATCTCTCCCCATACATTGAGACATGCTTTTGCAACTCACCTCTTAAATAGGGGAGCAGATCTGCGTTCAGTTCAAGTTTTATTGGGCCATAGTGACTTGTCAACAACACAAATATATACTCATATTGCAAAACAGCGCTTAAGTGAGCTTGTTAAGAAGCATCATCCACGAGGATAAACTATGAAAAAAGTTTTAATTTGTTTGTTTTTCTGTTCATCATTATTATCTCAAGATCTTATTTTGGTAAAAGAAAAGATTAATAAAATCCTACCTGAGGGCGTTTCAGTAAAAGAAATAACTTACTCTCAAGAGAGAGACATTTTCATAGTTGATATTGGAGATATACAACCTATCTATGTNCTTCCAAATACTGAATATATTATTCTTGGAGATATATTCTCTCTCAAAGGCGACAGACCAGAAAGTGAAACTGAAAAAGATAAAGGAAGGCTTAGGCTAAAGATACTTGCTGACCTAGATCAAGATAGTTTTATTAAATTTAAATCAAATAATGAAAAGTCTGTTTTAACAGTTTTTACAGATGTTGAATGCACTTATTGCAGAAAATTTCATTCAGAAATTGATGAGTATTTAAAAAATGGAGTTTCAATTAATTATTTAGCTTTTCCTAGGACGGGGATCGACTCAAGCTCCTATGAGAAGATGGTTGCAGCATGGTGTTCTAATGAAAAAAAAGAATCAATAACGAATCTTAAAAATGATATCGACATCGAATTGAATAGTTGTGAAAACCCTGTAGAAACTCATTTTGAGATTGGAAGACGCATTGGTGTTACAGGAACACCTGCAATTATTACTCAAACTGGATTATTGCTACCAGGATATATTCCAGCAAATGAGCTAATTGGTATCATTAAATAATGAAGAAGATAAAAATAGGCATCTGTGGGTGGGGTACAGTAGCTACAGCATTGCATAAGTCTATTCTCAAAAATAAAAACCAAATAAAGAGAACTCATCAAGTTGATCTTGAGATTGTTGCTATAGGAGCTCGAAGAGATAATCCTAAATACAATGCTGGTGAAACAAAGATTTTAAGAAATATTTTTGATGTTTTAGACGAAGATATAGATGTTTTAGTTGAGTTAATTGGTGGAACAGATGACGCAAAAACACTGATTTCTTCTGCCTTTGAGAAAAAAATTCCAGTTGTTACAGCAAATAAGGCAGTTATTTATGAGTATGGGGATATTCTTTTTAGAGAGGCATCTAACAATGGTGTTGATTTTCTTTTTGAAGCTTCAGTCTGTGCTGGAACTCCAACAATTAATTTGCTTAANAATGACCTTGCTGGAAATAAATTTCTGTCTATCAAAGGCATGCTTAATGGAACATCTAACTTTATTATTTCTCAAATGGAAGATGGAATGAGTTTTGAAGATAGTTTATCTTTCGCTCAAGAAAATGGTTATGCTGAGGCAGATCCAACATTTGATATAGAGGGAATTGATGCTGCCCATAAAATATCAATCTTATCAAATATAGTTTTTGGATCGCCATTACCGCCAAATGAATTCTTAATAGAAGGAATCTCAAATATTACTAAACAAGATATTTATATAGCTGAAAAATTAGATTTCACAGTAAAGCATGTCTCATCAGCTGATATGAAGAATGGAAAACTTCTTATCAGGTCTAATCCAGCACTTGTTCAAAAATCTGATTATCTTTCAAGCCTTAAGAATGTAAGGAATGGTTTAGTAATTGATACTGACTTAATAGGAAAGATTCATATTTCAGGATCTGGAGCAGGAGGAGAGGCTACAGCAGCAGGAGTAATATCAGATATTGTGCGTCTAGCCTCTGAGTCAAGTAATCATAATGCTACATCAAAAGAAGATCTGAAATATAGACAAATCTCAGATGAGCTATTCTCATTTTTGATAATCGTAAATTCTTCAAGTGAAAATATAAATAGCGATGTTCTAGACATGCTAGCAGAACACAATATATCTATTAGAAACTCAGGCTTAATAAATGATGGAAATAAGTCTGATATAACTTGCTTCTTCGAGACAGAGGAAATTACATCTATTAATTTGCAAGAATTTTTAAATGATCTCAACAATCTTTCCAGTAATTTTAAAACGTTAAGAATTGAAAAATAATAATGTTATTTGAGAGTACAAGGGGTGGAGATAAAGCTAAAACATTTGAAGAAGTTCTTTTAAAAGGACTTGCAGATGATGGAGGTTTATATATTCCAACAGAATGGCCTAAAGCAGATATTAGAAAGCTTCAAGAATGTAACTCATTTATTGATATAGCCAAATTAATAGTCCCACTTTTTACAGAATCTTCCTATAAAAAAGAAGAAGTAATAACTCTTCTTGAAAACACTTGGCATGATTTTGAAAAGAGTGATCTTGTTGGAATTAAAGAAGTTAATGAGGATATCTTTATTGGTGAGTTATTCCATGGACCTACAGCAGCTTTTAAGGATTTTGGTCTTCAGTTATGCGCAGCTTTTTTTAATAAGGCTCTAGAAAAGAATAATCAGACTGCAATAATACTTGGCGCTACATCAGGTGATACAGGGTCTGCTGCAATTGATGCATGTAAAGAATATAAAAACATTAAAACATTTATGTTGCTCCCAGAAGGAAATATGACTGATATTCAAAGAAAGCAAATGACAACAGTAAATCAAGAAAATGTATTCGTCTTAAATATCAATGGTACTTTTGATGATTGTCAGGATATTGTTAAATCAGCTTTTAAAGACAAATCTTTTTTAAAGCATGATCAGGTCCTTTTAGCTGTAAATTCTATAAATTGGACAAGAATCATAGGGCAGATATGTTATTACTTTTATCTGTGCATGAAGATAAATAACTTTTCTAAACAACTTTGTTTCTCAGTTCCTACAGGCAATTTTGGTAACGTTTTTGCATGTTACTCAGCAATGAAATTAGGATTACCAGTTAAAAAAATAGCTGTTGCAGTTAATGAAAATGATATTTTACATCGTTTTTTTTCAAAAAATCTTTATAAAAAAGAATTAGTAAATGAGACACTTTCACCCAGCATGGATATAACTGTTGCAAGTAACTTTGAAAGATTGATTTATGATTTTTATTTAGAAAGGGATGCAGAAACGTGTAAAAACTTTTTTGATAACTTTCCAAATAGTCCTATTTCACTTAGTGAAGATGTATGGAAAAAAACTTATGATTTATTCTGCAGTTCAAGTATTGGAGATGTGGAAACAACTGAGATTATGAAAAAAATATATAAAGATTTTAATTATGTTGTTGATCCACATACTGCAGTTGGATTATGTGTTTCAAAAATATTTGGAGGACCAATTAGTTCAGACCTTGTTGTGCTTTCTACAGCTCATCCAGGAAAGTTCTTAGACTCACTAAAATTAGCAGAAATCCCAACTTTTGAAAAACACCACACTTTAAGTGAGGTATTAAATAAAGAAGAATACTCTTATTCTTTGGAAGCCGACCAAGACCAAGTCTTTAATTTTATAAAAAGAAACAATCATTAATGAAAATAGAAGTTTTTGAGTACAATTCTTTTTGTTCAGACACTTTCCTTGGGAATCCAGCGGGAGTTTGCATGGATGTAGGCTTGAGTAAAGAAGAAAAGCAAAATATTGCCTACAAAAATGGATTTTCTGAAACAGCTTTTTTGCTTGAAGAAGATTCATGCTTCAAGATTAGTTTTTTTACGCCAACATCTGAAATAGATTTATGTGGGCATGCCACTGTTGCAAGTGCCGCTCATCTTTCTAATAAAATGGGAATAAAAAAAATAACCTTTAAGGCAAATCATGATGTTTTATATTGTGATGTCGATAATGAATTTGTCTCATTAATACTCCCTGATCAAAATATTGAAAAAAAAGAACCAAATGAAGTTATAAAAGTAATTTTAGGAACTTCATGTATTGATTATTATGAATCTAAAATACATTTCATTGGAGTGTTAGATTCATTTGATAGTTTAATGAAATGGGATAATGATTTCTTTAGTCATGACAATCTAAGTAAAGATCAATTGATACTCACATCAACTTCTGAAAACAGCAATTATGACTATGCGCTCAGAATGTTTGGAACAAAAAATCTTGGAGTAAGGGAGGACCCTGTTACAGGAAGTGCTCAGCCTCCGATATTTTCATATTGGTCTAAGATACTAAAAAAGGAAGATGTTTTAGTTTATCAGTCCTCAGAGAGAGGCGGTTTGATGAGGGTCAAAAGAGATTTAAGAGGAATTGATGTTAATGGTAGGGTAAAATTAGTAAAACATTTTAATCAAGAAATCTAAATGGATGCTTCAGAACTAAAAATTGAAATTTCTAATCTTCTGTCTCAACTTGATGAGATTAGGGGGTACCTTTGACGTTGATAGTAAAGAAAAAGAAATCTTAGAAATCGAAAATCAACTTCTTNAAAAAGAAATTTGGTCAGACATTGAGAAATCTACCGATCTTAATAAAAGAAAGACCTTTCTTGAAAAATCCCTAGCAACATATAAAGACTCACTTAATAAGCTCAGCGACAACAAGTTGCTCCTAGATATGGCACTTGAAGAAGACGATCAGACAACCATTAAACAAATAAGTGATGAAATATTGGAAATAAAGCCATCTATTGAGAATCTTGAATTCACAAAGATGTTTAGCGGTAAAATGGATTCATCAAATGCATTCGTTGACATTCAATCAGGATCAGGCGGGACAGAAGCTCAGGATTGGGCTGACATGTTATTAAGGATGTATTTGAAGTGGGCTGAAAGTAAGGGATTTTCAGCAACCATCACTGAATCCTCACCTGGCGAAGTCGCTGGTATTAAATCATCTTCAATTTTAATAGAGGGAGACTATGCATATGGATGGCTTAGGTCTGAGACGGGCGTTCATAGGCTAGTAAGAAAATCACCATTTGATTCAGGTAATAGAAGACATACCTCTTTTGCATCAGTTTTTATTTCTCCTGAAATAAATGATGATATTGAGATAGAGATAAACAATGCTGATATAAGAGTTGATACTTACAGGGCTTCTGGAGCAGGAGGCCAGCACGTTAATAAAACAGACTCTGCTGTGAGGTTAACTCACATACCGACGGGAACAGTTTCTCAGTGTCAAAATGGAAGATCACAACATAAAAATAAAGAAAATGCATTAAAACAATTAAAATCTAAGCTATACGAGTTAGAATTACAAAAACAAAAAGAGGAACAGCAAAAGTTGGAGGATAGTAAGGCCGATATCGGTTGGGGAAGTCAGATTAGATCTTATGTTTTAGATCAATCAAGAATTAAAGATTTAAGAACCAACTATGAAACAGGTAACACATCCGCAGTTCTTGATGGCAATATTGATGAATTTATGCGAGCATCACTTAAGGCAGGAATATAAATGAGCGAAGATAAAATAGGCGGCGAGAAAGCTATTATTGAAGAAAGAAGAAAAAAACTTGAAAACTTAAGGGACAAAGGTGTTGCTTATGCTAATTCTTTTCGACCAAAGAATAGTGCAAATGAAATTCATAAACTATATGGCGAAACCTCTAAAGATGATTTAGCCGAAAAAAACATTAAGAACATTTCAATTGCAGGAAGAATTGTTCTTAAGAGAGTAATGGGGAATGCGAGCTTTGCCACTTTACGAGATGCCAGTGGAGATATTCAGATATATGTAACCAAAAACAATATTGATGAAAGTGTATACGATGATTTTAAAACATGGGATTTGGGGGATATTGTCGGAGTTTCTGGATCGCTATTCAGGACAAAAACAGATGAACTCACGATTGAGGTTTGGGACTTAGAAATGATTACTAAATCTTTACGACCGATGCCAGAAAANTTTAAAGGCTTAACAGATGTTGAGGCTAGATATAGGCAAAGATATCTAGATTTAATGACAAATACCCAAACTAAAGAAATTTTTATAAAAAGGACAAGAATTATTGACTCAGCAAGAAAAAAGATGAATGAAAGAGGTTATTTAGAAGTAGAGACTCCAATGATGCATCCTTTGGCAGGAGGAGCTGTAGCAAGACCTTTTGTAACTCAACACAATGCTTTAGGAAGAGACTTATACTTACGTATAGCTCCAGAGCTTTACCTCAAAAGACTTTTGGTTGGTGGTTTTGATAAAGTTTATGAAATAAATAGAAGCTTTAGAAATGAAGGACTTTCTACTAAACATAATCCTGAATTTACTATGATGGAGTGGTATGAAGCATATGCAACAATGCAAAATCAGATGGATTTAACTAAAGATATCATTGTCAATGCGGCTAAAGCTATAGATTGTGGTGAGAAGATTCAGTGGGATGAGTTAGAGATTGATCTTGGAAAGTTCTCTCAGGAGAAGTTATCAGACCTTGTTTTAAGTTATAACAAAGATCTAAGTAAAAAAGATTTAAATGACAGGTCAGTACTAGAGAAATATTTTAAAGGACTAGGAAAGGAAACAGATAAAAGTTGGGGAACAGGTAGATTATTACTAGAAATATTTGAGGAAACCGTTGAGGAAAGACTTGTTAATCCTACATTTGTTACAGAATACCCAGTTGAAGTTTCTCCTNTTTCAAGTTTCTCCTCTTTCAAGAAGAAATCCTGACAACCCAGATTTTGCAGATAGATTTGAGTTATTTATTGGAGGTAAGGAAATAGCTAACGGATTCTCGGAACTGAATGATCCTGAGGATCAGGCAGAACGTTTTCAAGA
>FUFK010041326.1_pt1 | contig 24878 bp, 41 predicted proteins | sample 1021851 | NCBI WGS metagenome assembly FUFK01 (sample SAMEA51879418, study PRJEB19060) | metagenome | reverse complement strand
CCTTGTATCAAGAATCTTTGATACGGGTTGTCAAATACAAATCCTCTAATTTTTCCCTGCGTAATATTCGTTTGAGAATAGAAGTTAGAGAATTTAGGCTTCCCTGTTGATGGGTCGCTGTCAATCAAACATCCATTGAAGACACCAATGTTATCTACATTTGTTACTGCTTCTTGAACAGCAATAAATCCAGCATTGTTATCATCGATCTCTACAGGGTCTCCCTGAAAGATTGATGTCGCTTCGTTGTCCGGAATTAGATATTCCGTCATCTGAAAGTCAGAACTACCAACAGTGTTACCGATAGGTCTTAGACCAAAAGGGGCATCTTTATTTGCCATATTTTTGTCCTCCTTAAAGGTTTGTTGTTAGCAGTGGGTAGGAATTACTAAATAATTAGTTCTTCTTTGTACCACCAAAAGTTACACGAGTCTGTCGATCTTGATTGATCGGCATACTTGGGTGCTGTTCCTTTAAGACATCGTTTTCTAAGGCTTCATTACGATCGGCTGTTCTTTGATTAAAGTACGCCTCACGTTGCNTTGCGAGCTCTTCGGGTATCCTTGCCAGCACAAGGCCACCAACCCCGATCACTCCTGCGTATCGACCTTCNTCNANAGTNGGANANGTAGNNNCTGGATATTCATCNGCTCTTACNANNTCCCATCCNGATCTNANCTTGCCAGACATGTTCTTTGTATCATCAAAGCCCATGCTTTCTGCGCGTATCCATCTNTGTCTNTAACCGTCTGGCGCAGGCGGTGCATCTAGTGATGATGGAGGAGTCCATACTTTNGGNNTTTCNNNTTTGANCCTCGAGTCTGACTCGCGCGAGAAGTTTTTATNNTTTTATCTTNTTCCATATGCTTATCCCTCCTTCGCGGCTAATTGTTTCGCATACTCTTCGAGTGGCACACCTAATCGTTTAGAAATTGCTACCTGTGACGGTGTGAGTCTCACAGTTTTCTTGCGTCCTTTTCCAGTGGCCGGACGTTTTGCGCTTGCAACGGTCTGAGCTGGTTGCTCAGACGTAGTTGGTTCCACACTATCAAATTTATGTGGGAATTCAAGTCTTATTCTTTTGTCCACTTCAGAATAATAATCATCAGATTGTGGATCAAAGCCCTCCTCTTCAACTAGCTTTCTATGTATGTCAAAAGCAGTGTAAGTCATGGCATTATCCGTGCCAAACCAAGGGTTTTTACTAGCCCATGTTTCAGCTTTAGGATCTACCTGTTGAGCTGCTTGAGCGTATGGATCAACAGTTTCTTGTGGAACCACTTTCTCTTTTTGCTCAGCAATTTGAGCTTCTCTTTGCTCTTGAACTTGTTTTATTTGTTTTAGCCTAGCCTCTTCCATAGCCATTTGTGCTATGGCTTTTTGTGCCTCAACTTGTGCCTCAACGTTTTGAGACTCAACAGCTTGCTTATAAGCTAGTTTTGCGGCGTCCATTCCTGTTTGAACTTTTGCCTCTAGCTCTTTTGTATAACTATTGCCTAGAGAATCATATTGACCTCTAACTTTTGCGGCTTGCTCTTTAATTTGTTGAGCGTATTTTATGGCCTCTTCTTTCTGTCTTTCTGCCTCACGCATTTTATGCGTGAGTTTAGCTATTCGCTTTTGAACACTTTCGCTATAATTTTCTAGTTCTTTTTTTTCTTGTTTTTTATCGTTCGACTCATCTCGAACAGCCAACTGCTCATCAGATTCCTGAGATGCGTTAGCGGGCTGATTATTGTCTTCAACTTGTTCAACATTTATCTCCTCTTCTAGTGATTGTTCTGGTGTTGGTGCATCAAGATCAATTTCTTGTTCTTGTTCGTTAGCTTCGCCAACATCTATTTTTGTTTCGTCCTGCATAGTTCCTCCTCTATGTTACATTGCGTGAAGAATATCTTCAGGGTCATCTATGACCCCAAGAACTTCGTCATCGTTTAATAATCTTATCTCTCCACCATCTATCTGCATGCGTGATCCTGCGTATCTTGCAAAAATCACCCAATTTTTTTCCTTGCACCATGGACCTGTTGGATATTTATCTTTGTCCTTGTAACAAAGATCACCCATCTTCAACACGTATCCAACTTGCGTTGCAACACGTGCACGGTCTAGTGTTTCTTGTGCAATAATAATACCGCCTTGTGTTTTTTCTTTAACAGCAAACGGCATAACTAATAAACGCCAACCTGTTGGGTTTGGCAGTTTTTCTAAATCTGTTTTCTCTGGGTTTTCTTTAGCACGTTCTTTTTTAGAGTGCTCTACTATTTTTTTAACGTCTTCTTCTGCGTTATATTTATCTTCTAATGCGTGTGATGTTGTCGTCATCGTCGTTTGGCTCCTTTGGTTGTAGCAGGTTAGAGAGTTCCTGGTTCATTAAGTCAATCGCGTGGATCTTACCTATTATATATTTATATTCGTCCATGCTGTCAATCCCTCCGTTTGCTAGGGTTTGAACGAGAGCGTCTAGTTGCTCCTGCATCGTTTTTTTGAATTTGTATATTACGTTTACTGGATCTATAGCTTCTGACATGCTTTTTATCTTTGTCTCCTAGACCTTCCCAAAACTCGTCAAGAGGATTTTTGTCTTTTGACAACTATTTTTTGACCAAACTACCACCGAAATATAATCCAATAATTGCTGACACTAAATTAGTGTCAAGAGGTGTTATAACTATGCCCCTATGTGCCATAGGAACCCACTGCATTACATCTTTCCCCTCAAAGAATAAAAACCCAGGTTTGAACTCTAAGTAACCAACGATTACTTGAGCTTGTGGATCAATCAGTGGCAATATTTTTGGTAGAACAACTATCGCAAATATAGCAGTCAATGCGATAATTCTTCTCGTCCACTGAAAGCCGACGTTTTCATATTCTCTTGCTTCTTTGAATATTTCAGCTTGTTTTTCAGCTCGAGCAAGTAGCATCTTTTGTTCGGCTTGTTTTGCTTTTATGCTTTGTGACCAAATGCTCATGACACCACCAAGCACAGTGGAGCCAAGCATGGTAATCATCTCAAATGGAATACCCACTTAAGACCAGCCTAACTTTTCTTTTATGCTATCTATGATTTGTTTAATTTTTTCTTTTATTTTTTCGATCATTCTTACGTATCCCTGCTTCATTTAAAGCAATCGCTATCGCTTGTCGCCTATTCTTAACCTTTTTCTTAGATTTGCCAATATTTAATTTACCTTTTTTAAACTCTCGCATAACTTTGGCTACTTTTCCACGTTTTCTGNCAGTTGTTTTGCTTAATTGTTGTCTAGAAATAGCCATATTATAAATCAGTTAAATAACCAAATTCTGATAAAAGATTTTGCATTGGTGCTTTTTTTAAGTAAGGAGCATTAAGTGGATTATCAAATTCTGATATGCCTGATAAACCAAGATTATATGCCGCGATAGCCTCGGGCGATACAAAACCCTCATCTAGTGGATCTAGGTTAAGTCCAAACTCTCCGGTCTCACCTGCTTCCTGGAGACCACTTAAAATATTTCCAGCTGCTTGTTTGCTTAAATCATAATCACCCACAACATCAAAAAAACCTGTTCCTTCAGGCATGCCTTGTGTTGGATTTATACCATAACCTGGGTCTTCAAAAGTCCCTTTTCTAATTTGAAAAGGACCAAATGCTGTAGGTCTGAGTCTTCCAAACATATCAAATCTCTCATCCCCCATTGCAAAATTAACATTTGTTGGAGTTGAACCACTTTCTACAATACCCATCGCTTCTAAAGCTCGGTCCATAGGTATACCTTTTGTCATTGTCGGTTTTTTAACTGGTGTTATGCCTGTCGGTTTTTTAACNGGNNTTATGCCTGTCGGTTTTTTAACCGGTGTTATGGCAGAGGCCTCGATTAGCCTGTCGTCAAACTCTTGTTGNATTTCNTCGGGTAGTNNTCNTTGTTCAGCNAAAAAATTAGTCATTNTNTCTAGTGGATCTATTACAGGTGTNGTTGTAGTTACTCCCGGATCTATCACAGGTGTAGTGAAAGTAATTTCTGGTTGTGATAAAATTCTATTTATATCTTTTTCAAAGTCTTCCANAGACACAGGCATGCCNGTGTCATCAAATANAGGTAAATCTTTTGTTAACTCGCTCAGTATGGCTTGTTGTGCTGTCGGCAGCGATTGTGTCTCAACAGCGCTTTGATCTAAAAAGTCTTCAGGTAACCCAAGGCCTTTAGGTGCAAACAAAGTTTGAAGTCCTGTGCTTATGTTTGGTGCTGCTATGGCATCAGCAAGTCTGTCAACAATATTAATATCAGCTTTAATAAGGTCATCATCCGGTGTGAATTTTGGTGATACAAAATCTGTGCCTGCAATAAATTCTTCAGTTATAGGATCGAACTGTTGAAAAGTTCCTGTGTCTGGATTTAACGCAAACCCCGTGGTATCCTGTGCTTGAGCCGTTTGTGGTGCAAGGGCTCCTAAAAGAAAATTACCTAAAAACGGAACACCCGTTGCAAGGCTTATTATGCCTCCAGCTATATTTTGTGGAGTTATGGCTTGACCTAAGTTTGCAAATCGTTGTTGTGTTCGCTCTATATCAGTTTTTGATGGAAGAAAACCTCTAAACCCTGCTTTAGTTGGATCCTCTGCAATTGCCTGTGCGACTCTTTGTCGATTTTGTTGAATTTCAATATTTTTATTTTGAATTACATCTCTTAGATTACCAGTGTATTTGCTGGTGTCCATGCCATACGCGAGATCCTTCGCTTCTTGGTCTAATTGTTTAAAATCACCACCACTCTNTTGCTTATCTTTTTTCTTGTCGGCTAAAGCTTTACTATATGCTTTTTCACTAAAACCAAACTTATCCTTATCTGCCATTAGTTTGTCTCCTTAACAACCGCTTGCATCTCATCGATACCTTGCTTTGCTAAGGACACGCTGGCTCTTAGTTTAGCGTGTTTGTCGTTTTGATCTAGTTTCTCCTCTGCAATATCTTTGTTTTGCATTAATCTCATCATGTCAAGATTTGCTTTTTGTTGTCCTTCTTCTTCTTTTCTTTGTGCCTCTCTAGCTTTTAAGTCTAAATCTCTGTCTTTTAGTTTCAATACAGGGTCATTTTCAACCTGGTTGAGAACTTGTTTCTCAGCTTTTACATAATCTTCAGTAAATTCTGCTATCAATTGTGACTTTCTTGCCTCCATTGACCGTTGTGTTGCCTGTATTTGTCTCTGCATTTGCATAAATTGTGGGTTTTGTAGCACTGCTGGGCCCGCTTGTTGTGCAATTGCTTGCATTTGAAGCTGCATTTGTTGCATCTGCTGCATTTCTTGTGCAAATTCTAGCTGAATTTGCTCTTGTGCCATNAAATTTATGTGTTCCATGCAGTTTTGTTGNAATCTTGCAAGTGCTTTTGGATTATTTCGCACCATTATGGTGCCCATAAACTGAATATGCGCTTTCATGTGAGCTTGATGGTCCTGTCCCGCAAAAGCNTGAAACTTTTTGTTGTTCAAAGCCATAATATTTTCACTTGCAGGGTCCATTGGCTGCATTGGAGCTGGTGGTGGCAACAAAATGTCAATATCTTTGACACCTAAAGCTTCATACATGTGTCGATAAGCTTGATAAATGTTGTGTAAGTCAGGATTTGACATTGCAATCTGCAATTCTGTCTGTGCTAAACTTATTCTTTGTGTTTGTGAGAATATATTTGGATCTGCAACTGGTATGATATCTACTCTTTGATCAAAATCAGCCGCAAAGACTTGTCTTTGTCCACCAACAACGTCGTATGGATAGACTTTTGGTAAGAAAGTTGCAAAATTATCTGCTATCAGCATAAACTCTCTTTTCATAGATTGATATAATCTTTTGTGAATAGCTGACATAACCCGCGATCCGCGCTCCAAGAGCGCTACGGTCGTGCCCACTGCTGCGCCTTGATTGCCATCACCGACCTGCATATCAGCGATTGATGCAAAACGTTGCCCTGCTTGTACAACCACGCCCATCAGTTGAAGGAGCGTGCCGCTTGGCTCTTTGAATGGCAACGGCATAAACGCATCACGTAAGTTTCCACCAGGAGCATCAACATCACGAAACTCGCCTGGCTGCAACGGCTGCGCTTCGTCTCTAACTCTGATGCCTCTTTGTTTAAATCCGGCTGGTAAGTTTGACAAGGTGCCGGCGTCTAGTAGTTGTCTGAGTGCTGCAGTTGCAGTTCTAGACAATCCGCCGATCATGTGGATTAAGCCGAACCCATAGAAGCCAAGTCCTGGTAGGAACTTAAAGTGTACGAAATATTCTTTTTTTCTTTTTAGTTGATCAATTGCAGAATAGTTTCTTCTGATTGCTAAAACGTTTCCTGTTTCATCGTGAACAGTAACAATGTATGGAAGTTTGATGCCGGTCTCTTCTCCTGTCTGCATGTTCTTATCTTCATAGCCTTCAAGATCTAATTCAACGTGACACTCTAAAAGAGTGTGCATCTCTGCCGACGCAGCTCGAGTTACTCCCTCTATCTTATCTTTTTTATCTTGAACGTCGTTTGTATCGAAAGCAGGTTCGCCTAGTTCAATATCTTTGTAAAAAGCTGATACCTGTTGTTTGCGTAGATCGTTACCTGATATTTTTACAACATGAATAATAGCTTCTGCATCTTCTAATGATGTTGCACTGTATGGCACGACCAAGTCCTCAGCAGGCACAAACTTAGAAACTGTTCGACCAAGAACAGAATCGAAATAAACTTTCTTAAAAGTTGAACCTGCTAGAGGTAAGTTAAACAACATTTGATCAAACTCTGGTTCGTATTCTTTCATGTTAGTCGTCAACTGGTAATTCATAAAATCTTTTACACGTTGCGATTGTTTTTCTTTTTCTGAGTCAATACGACCGATAATCTGTGTGCGAACAGGTCCGTTCGCTGGCATTAGTTCTTTGTATGCTAGTGCTTGAAACTGTGTAACCGCTTCTGCAAGAACGGGGTGTGTTGCACCGCTTGCACCTTGAAACGGCTCTGATCTGTTTTCGTATTTAAAACCTAAAAGATCTAAGCCCTTCATNTATCCATCNTCCCAATCAGATCGGGAGCTTTTGTATTCTTGATAACTGTTTTGTAATTCTGATGCGAGTTCTTGTAAAACGTCTTCTTCTATAAACTCTGCTAGGTTTGCCTCGTGAAACTGTCCGCCCTCCATGGCTTGTGCTCGTGGGTCGAAATTTATTTCTGCGCCGCCATCGTCTGTCATTTCAATATCGACAGCACCGCCTTCTTGAAACTCTTCTGGTTGAACTGCAACCTCTACCTCTTCATCCAAAAGAATATTTTCTTTTGGCATGGTGTCCGTGTTTTTTTCTATGGCCATTTTATCCTCTATTAAAAAGCATGTTNAACAGATCTCGAATATCCATGTCCGCAGGTTGTTGTGGNTCTGGTCTGCCTCCACCTGGAACTAAAATATATGGAAGATCAAATTCGCTTTGCATGCTGTCTTCGTCTCTCATTACAGGAAAACCTTCTTTGTCCAAAAGAATATCCTCTGGACTAAGCACAGGTTCTGATTTTTCTAACTGTTGTATCTCTACTGGTATTATCGGAGCTGACATGTCGTCCTCTCCTGAAAGCATTTTTGATAAATCAACTTCTCTAAATCTAGGATCAAATGCTATGTTTTGTGTTTCCCTAACTGTGTTGCCTTGTTGTGCCGCAAACATATCACGTAGTAATTTACCTATGCCTGCTGTCATCGCTGGATTCATAATACCGATCATCTAAGTCACCTCCTTAGTAGTATGTTCTTTGTTCGTGTGATACTGCTTCATCTTCATAGTCATCTGGATGATCAACAAAACCACCTTGTCTAAATCTCATTACGGCTTGAGTCATGCTATCCACTAAGTCATCATGTTCACCGAGTGGAAATGCAGCGCACTCCTCTATAACCTCTTCAGCAAACTTTGCGTCTGGCGCCCAGACTTGCCCCGCTTCAAATAACGGTGCAACAGAGTTCACTCTAGTATGTTTATCATTTCCACGGCTAGGTGTAAAGTTAATAACTGGTATTCCCAGCTTGCGCATTTCATAGGTCAATGGCAGCCCTGATGCTTTACCCTCGATTATCACAGACTCTGGTTTCCAATAATCATACTGCTCTTTTGCAACGCGCCTGAGCTCTGGAAACTCCAGTCTATCTTTCATGGCATCAACCAGGATAAGCGCCGGTCCGCTGTCCTCGCTTGGATAAAACACGCCCCAGGTTGTAATTGCAGAATAGTCTGATGTTTCTTTTTTCATAAAAGCTGTATCGTAGGACTGTATAACATGATGCAATGGTGGTAGTTCTTCTTTCTCCCACAGGTTCCACCACTCTCTTTTAATGATACTACCTTCTTCTGCCGTGGGATTTTGCTGGTATTGTGCATTCCATTTTTGTATACTTACGGATGCCTTTACAGCTTCTAACTCTTCTTTTTTCCAATATCCAGGCCAGACTGGTTTACCCGAAGGCAAGATCGCAGGAAACTCGATTACTTCCCACTGATCTGCTTTTGGCTCTTTTTGTGCACGTTGTAATTTACCTGTTAAGTCAGCTACGTTCCATCTAGTCATCACAACAATNATACGACCNCCTGGCTGCAAACGTTGTCGTGGTCCTGATGTATACCACTCATACACACGATCAAACGATGCGATGTTCATCGCGTCTTGCTCCGAGTGTGGATCATCAATGATAAGTAAGTCTGCACCACGGCCCGTGATGCTTCCGCCAACACCCGCTGCATAATATTCACCGCCCTGGTCCGTTTCCCATTTACCTGCAGCCTTGGAGTCTTCTCTGAGTCTTGTGTTAAATATTTTTTTATAGTCGTCCGTGTCCATTAGAGATTTCGCTTTACGACCAAACCTCACGGCTAACTCAGCGTTATTCGTGGCTTGAATTATTTTTAGATCAGGTTGGTTACCAATCATCCAAGCAGGAAAGAAGTTTGATGCAAACTCAGACTTGGTATGTCTTGGTGCCATATTAATAATTAATCTTTTTATCTCGCCACTTGCAACCTTGTTAAACTTTTCAGACATTATCTTGTGNTGCTCGCCCTCTATAAAATCAGGCCACATATATTTTACAAAAGTCAAGAAATCTTCACGAACTGCTTTGTCTTTCTTCTTTTCATCAAGAAGCAGCATAGCTTTCAAATATTCTTTTTTAGCGTCTGGCGGTAAATTATTTATTTGCTCTGGACTTAGCATTTGAAAAAATTTTGCGCAAAATTTTTGCGATTTTGTTTTGAAACATTGAAAATGAATTTAGCCCATATCTATCTCCAAATCAAACTATATATACACATACTGGGACCCCTACCTGACAAAACCGGGGGTGGGGGGTGCTTTTGTTTTTCTTGTTTGCTTTTTGTTTGGGACCCCTACGACTTTTTTGGGCGGGCCCTCCCATAATACACAAGCTACATATAGCGTGACATTTTTGCAACACTACTAGGGGTGGGTGGGTCCCGCTACCACACAAGTGTGGCAGAATTAAGGCAAAGTATAACTAAATTTTATATATAACTTGCCTTAGTTTTGACATGATTTATCTTTACTTGTTATGGGATAAGATGATAAAATAACTTAACAAGGAGCAAGCAGCATGAGCAGCACAGATGAAATGATCAAGATGCAAGAAGACGCCGAACATATGCANTATGATGAATTTATAAAAAAGTACGGCNTTGAGTTTCAATACGTTTGGAGGGAACACAATGACGCTAGATAAATTAGAAATCGAAAGAGAAGACATCGGGAAAAAAGTTTATCGGATCACGGAAATGTTTTTTGTAGAAAAGACGTTTCGAGTTTTAGCAAAGGATGAAGACGAAGCGTGGAACAAGATATTAGAACAGGTTGAGATTGACTGGGACAAGGTAAAAATCACTGGCTTTGATAGTGATGTTCAATATCATTCCGGAGATAGTGATTACAACTCCCATGAAATAACTTGTGATGGAGAAATCCTGGAGCAAGATTTTGATAAAGACTTTCCGGAATATTATGACAACGACAGAATGAAAAGCGGAGATTGATTATGAAATTTAAACCGGAACAAATCAAACCATTATTAGAAGAGTTAAAACACGCCGATATATTTCGGATTGCTTACAACGCTAAGAAATATAATAAGATGATCATCAGGCATGGCCTATACGACAAGAACACAAGGGCCTGGATTACAGCGACAGATGAACTAGCCTTTACTTATTATGATCTAGATCAAAAAGGATATCGGACCGCGACCAATATTTGTTGGTTTCATGGCGTAACTATCATTGACAGAAAGGAAATGCATTAATGGACACAGCTATATTATACGTAATAGGCATCACCGTGGCGGTGATGGTTTTAATAATAGATATAATGACAGGAGGATTATTACTACTATGAGAAAACAAAAAATTATATTGGGGCACTCCGGGCGGGCCCTCCCAGGAGCCGCAAGCATACCAAAAGATTGTGGCAAAATTATGTCAGAAAAAGAAAAAAAAGATAAAAATTTTCTTGCAAGTCATATTCAAATCATTCATTATGGGAAAATAAGACAAGGAAAAAATTAAAATGAACAACTTTATTGATATAAAAAAATTATACTTCAGAATATTAAGGCTAAGTAGAGAGCTTTCAACAGTAGAACGTGAGCGTAACGAATGGCGCGAACGATGTAAGAAATTAGTAATTGAAAAAGTAGGTCTACAAAAATGAATGCACAAGAAAGAAAAGAGATCACCGGCGGGCTAAGCAAGCCCAGCAAGATGCCGGGCTACAGTTATAATTTACCGGCCATCCATTGCAAGACGGGCAGCAAACTGGCCCAGGTGCCGGGGACCACGTGCCACGGCTGCTATGCACTGAAGGGCCGTTACCGGTTCCCAAACGTGATGAACGCCATGATGAAGAGACTCGCAAGCATTCACCGGCCCGACTGGGCACGGACCATGGCCGAGGATATCAACGCCAGGAAATCACGTCATTTTAGATGGCATGACTCAGGGGACATACAAAGCGTAAAACATTTATTAAAAATCTTCCAGGTATGTAGAATGACGCCGGACNTNGNNCACTGGCTACCGACTCGAGAAGCTGGACTATTGAAAAAAATACCCGTGGACCGGGTGCCTGAAAACTTGACTATTAGATTGAGCGCCACGAANGTAGACGGGCCGGCCCCGAAGNNCTGGCCGCTAACGTCAACCGTTGTGACTAGTGTATTTCATACGACGTGCCCGGCGCCTGATCAAGATAACGAGTGCCGGGACTGCCGGGCNTGNTGGGATAAGAAAGTAAAGAATATTGCATATGGAAAACACTANATTTTGGCTGGCCTTGTCTATTTACTGCGGGACCGTGGCCCTGGGGATGTTCCTGCTTTACGGTTAAGCAGCAAGCGAGGCTCAAGCTCGCTCCAATCCGCAAGCGCACAAGCACCCGGAGCCGCAAGTCCGTNGGCCGCAAGCTGTCGAATCATGGATCCTGGATAAAGTATCGGGGCACAAGCAACGGGGGTCTCAAGCAAGATAAAGGTATCAGTAGGATGTTTCACGTGAAACGCTATTTGGTGTGGTGAGAAGGTTATTTTTTTACTATTTGTTACTTTAAGCTCAACTGTAAAAAAACCACGCTTTTCAGTGTATCCAACCAGGTCCGGAAAGCCAAAAGAGGCCCAAGATTCTACTCTTGTCCACGTTATGTTCGGGGTATGTTTCTTAACTTTTTGCCAAAATTTAGATTCTTTTTTCAAAGTAAAACTAATAGCAGTAAAATGACAATTGCAACGTCACATTTCCAGGCCGGTGGGTTAAAATTCCANCCCTTCATTCNACTAATATGACGCAACGATACTTCTCTGCAGCGTTGATAAGTTTGTTCTCAACCAGCTTAATTTCTTTGATATTGAACTCTTTCTGCATTGGGTTTCTGCCATCAGGCAGGACCAACATCACCCCAGCGTTTGCACCTTCAGGACTTTTGCAAAAGTTCTGTAGTAGTTGCACCACCATGCTGGTGTTATAGTTCAAATAACCAGTCTTCAGCTGTTTATCTGTTGGGTTAGATAGATCTATTTTTTTCATCTCTTCTTTCCTTGTCCTCTATATTTTTTGAAATTTCTACGCTTTTGTTTGTTTTTTGGTCTGGACCTGACGCTCTGACCAATAGATGTTCTCTTTTTTGGTCCAGGTATGTGCTCAACAAATAGTTTACTCTTCCTCGCCAACGATCTCTCCTTCAATCAAAACTTTATTATCTTCGTATATTTTTTTCATTTTTGACTCGAGCTCTTCTATTGATAGGTCCTCTATCTTACCAGTCAGACTTATTTTTTGCTCGATGTATAGCCCTGCTGCTTTTCCTCTAGCAACTTCTGCATTCGCCGCTGCGCTGAAAGCTCCCTTAGCAAGAGCCTCTTCGCGTATACGACCGAGTTCTGTGATGTGTTTTTCAAAAGTAATCTCGTATTTTTTCTGTATTTCGGACCTGAGCTCGCCAATGTATTTGACGACGAGTGGGAACTTGTTTGCATTGCGGAGTTCAGACGCGCGTACATGTGCTGACCCTTCAGCATAACCTGCTTCCAAAGCGCATTCAGTTGGTGTCTTACGTCCTTCATTGTAGACCAATAGCTCCGCAAATTTCTTTTGTTGTTCTGATAATTGTTTGGGTAAACCCATGGNGTAAANATAAGTTAATTTACTTTTGATTACAAGTTTATTCTATGATTTTTTTAATTTTAAGTCGGCCCATGTCTTCGTAGAGAGATGCCGTGACCTCGCGGCACTGCATGTATATTCCCTGCTGTTCTTCTCCGATATTTCTAGAAATAATACGTTTCTGCTTGAGACAGTCGCTCAGACCCTCAGTCGGCACCATCTCAATTGTCGAACCGTTTTGTATCATTAGTATTGCAAATACAACTTTAATGGTTTCCATTTGTTTTTGACTCCAAGTCTATTAATCTTTCTTCGTGAAACTGTATGACCATGTCGTTCTTTAGTATCATTGGTATCTCTGCTTCCATTTGTTCTTTTAACTTATCTACGTTCTCGCCAAGATATTCCACGAGCATGTAGAGCTCTTGGACCTGGGGGCTGACCATGCCGCCTTTGGGCACGGAGTCTATAAACGTATTAGCTGCCTCTAAATCTTTATGTATCAGTCTTAAATCTGACTCTATAGAATTAAGTCGCTCAAGAACCCCAAAGCCGAACCAAGCACCCACAAGACAAGCACCAATAATAGTGAGTAAGTTACGAACCGGCATCGAGATTGCGGTGTTTTCATCGACATCTAACCTTTTCATTACAATAACGGATTATCTAGTGATGCTTTTAACTCTTCTAGTTTTGCATCAAGAAACTTAATCGCTGCGTCATTTATCTTAGCATCTGCTTTAACAGCCTCTATTGCTTTGATTAAACTTTCTATCTTTTCATTTGTGGTAGATAAATCAACCGTTTCATTAATTACAAACTCCTGGTTTTCTAACTGTGCGATACGATTATTGAATTCACCCCAAGCCATAAAGCCACCACCGATAGCACCAATAACGCCAAGTAGTGCAGCGTAGGATGATAATTTACTGAACATTTCTTGCATTTAATAACTCCATAAGATTTCTATACGCATCACTAGTTTTCTTCTTGTGCTCACGCATTTTTATTTCATGCTGAACCACAGGATCCGTGCCTGCAATGCTTGCTTGCGTAGCATATATGGTTTTGTCATAGCTTGCAAGACTGGCCTGTAGGAAGAAATCTGGATCACCTCCAGGTAGTTGTCTGGTGTCAAACAAAGCAGCATTTGTGTTGAAATAACTAGAGATGTCTGGAGCCTGCGCTGATATTTCACGTGACACAATCTCATTGACTACATCGAGCGTGACACTGACTCTCTGCATTTCGTTCTTTATCTTACTTTGTATCGCCTTTTCTATGGCTGCAACTTTTATGTCTAAATCAACTTCCACATCTGAGCTAGGTTGTTCTTGAGTTGGCTCCTGGATTGTCTCTTCTTGTTCGGCAATCTCTGTTGTCGGTGCTGGTTCGTCTGTAACAACTTCTTCGCTACTGGGTTGCTCTGTAATTTCTTCATCTACAATCTCCTCTTCGATTGGCTCTTCTTTTATTTCTTCCATCTCTGGTTTTTCTTCGACCATCGCCACCTCCTCTACAATCTCTGGCTCCGGTGCTGGTTCAGGTTCTGTTTCCATAACAACCTCTTCAAAGATTTCCTCTATAAACTCCTCTTGCATCTCTTCTGTAAATTCTTCTGCAAACATTTCCTCCATAACTATTTCTTCCATGTATACCTCCTCCATCGGAGGCAGTTCTTCAAACATTTCTAGTGGTGGTAGTTCATCGAAAAGCTCTACATTAGAATCATTCCAATCTAACTCCTCAACCATGACAACATCGACTGGAATAAATTCTTCCATGACAACTTCTTCGTAATAGTCATCTTCAAAAAAAAATTCAGTTGGCATCAAATCATATATTTCTTCTATTTCTACTTCCTCTTCAAACTCAAACACAGGATTGAACGTGTATTCAATCTCAGGTGGTGGCTCTGTAAATATATCCTCTGGTATTGTGAACTCCATCAACTCAAACTGTTCTAGTTGTTCTTGCACATCTTCTATCTCGTCTTGACCAGGACATGTCGGTGGGCTCTTTTGCCAACAATAAACTACACTAGTGGACGTTGTACTTGACAATGTGTTGTAATCAACAGTGACCACTGGGTCCCGCACATCCACGCCTGCATGCCCACCATTATAATTTTTATTACCCTGTATATCAAAACTAAACCTTACAGTTAATGTGCCGTGTTGGTTTTGTGCGTCTGGTGCAAGTGTAAGTTGATTAGAGTACGGATTGGTTTGGTAGTTGTGATTTGTTGTATCATGAAACGTTGTGCTCTGTGTTGTTGTGTCAACACCATTGGTTGCAGTTTGTGTAAGTGTGACTGTTGACTCGACAGGGTTCCACCACCGTATCTGTGCACCAAAGGTAGATGTAAAACCTAATTGTAATTCTTCTAGTGATAAATGATCGTCCGAGTTTATTGTTGTTTCCGCATACTTACCATGCTTACCAGTCAGCCAGGTAGACTCGTTGATATCAGAACTGTCTGGATACATAGTTCCAACCCAACTACCATCATTAAAAGATTGTGATACTAAATTACCAGTGGTTGCAGGATTACCAGATGTAATGGTTGTGATAGTTGTAGTGTCACCTACGTTAGGTGTATCTTCTAATACTACCTCTGTTGCTTTACTGGCGGAGAATATTAGTAGGCTCGCCGTTGCTATCAAGTATATACTTTTCTTTAGCATCCATATCCTCCAATATTTCATTGTCTACTTTTTCCATGTATCTCAACGCTGATACATACTCTTCATAGTCTGGTCTTTGTTGATCATACTTATTCCATTCATCGAGTGCTTCATCACCAATCTTACCGTTAAATGGACATGGAGTTCCGGCGTGTGCCATTGCAGAAAAAACTCTGCTATCCTGACAGAGTATAGATACAGCGGCAACTTTCATGTTAAAATCGAATAATAGTTTGGACAGTTTCATTCTTTCACAGTTCATATCTCTTTTTGTAATACCAATGCTGCCACCAATTAATGGCTTTTGAATACCTAGTCCTACACCAACAGTACAAAGATCTTGTGACATTGCGGAGATACCTGGAGCTGATGCAGACGGCACAGTCCTGGTGTCTCCAGTGTAGCTGTTGTTATTGTTTGTAGTTGAATTGTTTGTGGTTGTAGATGATGAGGAGCCTGATTGATAGTTTGTTGTTGCTTCACTGTGATAGCCACCAGTGATTGCAGTGTTTGTAGCTGACGATCCTGTAGTTGATTGTGTGTTGGTTGTAGCACCTGCACCAGTGACGTCAGCAAGAACTGGTCCCATCAAACTTGATAATACCCACAAAAAAAGTACGGTTATTCCTACAGCAATAATAATATTTTTTAACACTTCCACCTTCTCCTAGCCTGTCTGAGTCTAGAATTAGGGTTTTTAGCAGCTTTTGGAAATTTCTTCATTTGCCCTGCACTACGAGCACAAAAAGATTTGCGCCTCTTTGCAGCCTTGCTACCTGGTTTAACTTTGCCTGTAACTGCTGTCTTTAGTTTAGATCCTGGGTTATCCCTTCTATACTTTGCAACACCAGCTTTTGTCATACCAGCACCAGCTTTGGTGGGCCTGAAATACTTCTTCGTTCTAGGCGGCATATTACTTTTTTTTCTTGCCACTGCGTTCTCCTAATAATACTTTGAATTTTTGCACACGGTTACGTGCGTTGCGCTCAGACTTAGCGTTCTTTTTGTCTAATGCAGTTTTAACATCTCTTCTAGCTTTCATCAACCCTTTTACCAAACTACGTTTGTATGGTGAGTCTTTCAGCGGAGATTTCTTATACTTTTTTCCTTTTACGGTTATGTGCTTTGCGGATGGCATCTTTACCTCGTTTAAATATGTTAACTACTTGGTTTTTGCCCATAACTTTAGCACGTTGTTCGCCAACTGTTAAGATTTGTATTTTGCGAGCAAACGGTTTAGAAACCTTTTTGACCTTCGCCACAGTCTTCCTGGCATCTTGCGGAGTCGCGAACGCAATACGTACAGTGTCCTTCGGATTTTCATCTGTATATAATCTCCTTCCTGAACCTTTTGGTTTTTTACCAGTCCCTTTTTTGGGATCAGCCATTAGATCATGCCTTCGTAATATTTTTTAAGACTTGGGTTGCCAACCTTTTGACCATCAACATTTAGTTCTATGAAAGAACCAACATAGCCTCCGTCAGCAGCTTTTTTTCTTTTCTTAAATGTTGCAACGTTTGTTGGTTTACCTCCAACACCTTGTGCTTTAGATCTTTTACGAGACACTGCTGAACGTCTCTCAGCTTCAGTCATTCTGTTGGCTTTGGCTCTTGGAACACACTTGGGATATTTTCTTTTGGCGTCTTTCTTTTGTTTTGAACGACCACACTTGGCAAAGCCCCCACCTTTTTTCTTGGAGCCTATATCTACCCAATCTTGTTTGAACCATTTATCTAGTCCTTTGTGACCAGACATTTAAACTATCCTTGTTCTTTTCTCTTTACCCTTCATGATAGCACCACAACCTCTTGCAACAAAGCCTCCGTTTTTTAAACCTTGAGCTTTTAATCTTTTAGTTGCCTCTATCAAACCACCTTTTGCTTTCTTACCGCGGAAGTCTTTTCTTTTTACACCTGAAGGATCTTTTATTTTACCTGCACAAATTTTAGACGCGTAGGCGTTTGCGTAAGCAGAAGGATAAACCTTAAACTTACGCTTTGCTGCAGCTTTTCCTCTTGGACAAAGTTTGGTCATTACATACCTTTTTTCTTCATCATGCCGCCGCCTCTTTTCATAGCTCGCTTCATCATACCGCCGCCTCTTTTCATAGCGCGTTTTTTCATGATTCCGCCACCCATCATTTTTGGTTTAGCCATGCCGCCGCCTCTTTTCATAGCGCGTTTCTTGGTAGCTTTTTTCTTTTTCTTTTTAACGGCGCCGCCTCTTTTCATTTTGCCTTTGCCGTCGGCTGCAAAGAATGGAACTTTCTTTCCGTCCTTCATAACCATTTTTAATTTATGTTCTGGCATTTCTGTATCTCCTATAGGATTGTCGTTTTAAAACTGTACCCTCATAATAATCTGAAGGCCAGTTGTCATAGTATCCAGTTTTACGTAAGTTGTCACTAGCTTTTTCTAACTCATCGAATTTTTGTATCAAAACCATCATGAACTCATTGTCTGGCTCCCAATCACCTGTCTCCAAAAACTCTATGGGCTCTGGCTCTTCTCCATCGTATGGGTGTGAGCACATGAGATATATATCCTGGGGGACTAGCACCCTGTTTAGTATATCTATAACTGCATTTAGTTCCTCGGCATCATAGCCAATATCATCACAACCAACTAAGACTATTTGTATATCTGGGTCCTTCGCTAGCTTTGCACCCTCTATAATCTTATCTTGAAACTCAACAAAATTATGGCATTCCAATATTCTATATTTCTTTTGTAGTCTAGCCATCCTGGCGTATGGGCAAACGGGAACATTGCCCAAATATTCATTCTTTGGTTCAAGATATTTTTCAGACCATTGCAGTATATCTTCAGTTATCGATCTCATTTAAATGTTTTTTAAGCATATCTAACAGCCAGGGGTTGTCTCTGTATACTCCCATCATCGCATTAGATATTGTATTTACTACTAATTCTTCTGCGTCATCTTCCTTGAGTGGGCCGTTCGCTTGGTTAAGAGAATAAATATATACTATCGCATGCAGGATTTCGTGCCATGTGGTATTGCAGCGCTCTTGTGGCACCAGCTGGTCTTGAATATAAATTACACCCTCTCTGGCCCTATACTCACCATAACTGTCTGTCATGTCGTCCGTAATAAAATCAGGTCTGACATATTTTATTTTTATGGTTCTGTAACCTACCTTAACTTCCTCTGGCCTACCATTAGCTGGCATAACCATGGAGTCTTTCAATTTTGTTTTCTTTCTAGTCATGCTTTACTATAGTGGAGATTTGGGTCTACCGCTTTAAAAAATTTAAACACAAAAAGGTCGCGCGTGCCAAGTGCGAAAAACTGCGAAAAATTAGCTAGTCTACCATGCTCTACCATTGAACAAAACAGGAACGGTAGAGTGTTTCTTAAATAAATACAGTAACTTATGCTAAATTCTACCACTACCAGCCTAATTTATAAAAATGAAAAAAAATTAACAAAGGGGGGTCAAATCTCCACTTATGTGTCGAGTAGTTCGATTTTTCTTCCTTCACAGAAAAAAGCCCACGTTTTGAGGTCATTACCATGTTCATCCTCAATGTGAACAGAATACAATTGCTCAACCAGCTCAGCTTTGTTCCAAAAAACGTAGTCAAGACACGCTCCACGGCCCTCGAACTGTTTAAGATTGTACTCGCTATACCTAGGTTCATCCATCCCCTCGAACCACAGCATCGCTGTTATTATCCATACTATAGAATTCATTTAACCTCTTTAAAAATCCGTGTTTCGCGTTCCTGTATTCTTCACCCTCTATCAAAAATTCTTGGTAAAGGCCATCCTTGGAACACATCATGATGACTCCTTGTTCAATTGCAGTGTTATATACCGCGTCGTGCGCCATGCCATACGCTGCCATTTGCAGAAAATAATCACCAATCCATTCTCTTTGCTTGGGTTTATTTGTCTGTTTAAAGTCAATGATACTCAATTTTCCATCTACTTGTCCAATCAAATCGCAGCTCCCTGCATACAGTCCTGGATAAAAAAGCACAGCCTCTGTTCCATAAACTTCATCAACTCTAGACAATCCACGGTCCACGATCATCTTAGCCATGTTTTCTGCTTCTTGTCCCAGTGGTGTCAGGTCCAAGGACCGATCACCGAGGATTAAATCTTCTAAATATTTATGCATTGCTGTGCCGCGGATAGCAGCATCTCTTGTTATTTTTTCGGCTTCTCTACGTCCGACTCGTTCGCGCCACCTGTCGAGCGACTCTTGTTTTTCTTTTGGTTGGGTTTGCCCAAGTACGGTTGTAACCGATGGTAGTGGCTGCTCTTCTCCGGTGACTGTGTAATGCCTAAGGCCTGTAATATTTTGGCGTGTTGATTTTGGGTAGACATAACGTTCAACTAGTTTCATACCATAAGTTTATTTTTAAAAAAAATAACTCCATGTTCCATGTCAATCTCACAGGGGTTACCGGCTATCTCTTCTGGTGAAATTGCACTTATACGTGCCCAGTTCGTGTGCCCATATTTTTTCTTACAGATTTTATCTATGGTGTGTGGTGATACATCGATCAATACTTGTGGCTCATCAGCCTCGTAAGGTGGCCCTGTATCTTCTGGTATCCAATCTATTTCAAACTCTTCCATTCTTTTTCTTCTTTTTTTTCTTTTTACGTTTGTAACTTGGTTTGCCGCCTTTACCGATACCAACTGTTTTACCGCCTTTGACTCCAAGTATAGAAAACGCCATGTTACTCCTTCATCGCATACGGGTCTGTTGATAGCTCCCGTTGCTTTTTATCTGGTTGTTTACCCATAATAATCTCTTCCATGTTTTTGTGCAAATAGTTTGCCATGTGTCCTATTATATTGTCCAAAGATAGGGTTTCTACAAGGTCTTTTAGGGACTCATTATTCTGTAAACATCTAGATATCAGCTTGCCTGACGCTCTAAGTTCTCGGTCCAGGTATGAATCTGTTGGTTTGACTTTTACCCAAAACGCCATTGGCACGACGCCTGTTTNGGTGACTGTGTAATTTATGATGCCAACTACCCGCTTACCATCAATGGGTAAAGTGAAAGTAGCACTAGGCATCCTGTTAGGAATCTCTTTTCTCACTTTTTTATTATCTTTGTTAAGATCCATATTTTATATTTTTGTTAAATCATGTCAAATTGTTTCCCCTGTTTTCATCCACTTTGGTTCAATGCCTCCCTCGACATTGACACGACACTGATGGGCCGGTAGCATGACAAACATTTGATTGTCACACTGGGCGCAGTCGTATGGTTTACCTTCTACTACAATATAACCATTGCCCTTACAACGAGGGCAAATAGCTTTAACGTCGTGATCGCCCGTTAGATCTGCCATTTTTCTTTATCTCCTTTTTTAACATATATTCTATAACTTTTTGTATGCTTACAGGCACCTCAAACTTGGTTTCTGCAAGATGCATAAGTTGTTTGTGTGTCGCTTTTGACACAGAAACAGATTTAAAACTACTGATATTCGGCATGATGTGTTTCCTCTCCACTTGTTTGCTTTATAAGTTGTCTATAATTTTTACGTACACGTGCACGTCTTTCCTCGCATGCAGGTCTCCAGTTTTCGGCAACAAATATAGGATTGTCGCCCTCTCTCCTTATAAACCTATCATGAAATTTTTTATTATCTGGAAACAATGGTTCTTTCATCTCCATCCAAATGTTAGATAGTTCTCTTGGTTCCGGCATTCCTAAGTGAGAAGTTATATGTTTCACCCTTTCTTCTTTTAAATGTCCCATGACCTCACCATCACAATTTAAACCATCACCACGTTGCAGAAAATGCCAAAATAAATTGTGTGCTGTTGTAAACTGACCATAACGATTAAAAGACCAAACCTCTAAGTTACCATACAATCGGTCCCAAAGCTCTCCATAGTGTGATAATTTATTTAATGTTAAAGGATTTGTATCTTCTACTTCACAAACTATGAATATATCGATACCACCCTCTGCATCATCTCTTGGTGTCCAAAAATGAAAGTAACAATCTGGCACAACACTTATTCCTCCTTTTGCCCATTCCTCGTCATAGGCCGCGCTTGCGTACGCTCCTTTGATTGCTTTTGCGAATTTTCCTTCACAATATGCTTCTGGAAATAAAGTTTGTATATTTGCTTTTGCTAGTTTTTCTAGGTTATTAGCCATTTTTATCCTTTTTTTAAGTTATTATATGGGATTATATAATGAGTTTAATTTGTTTGACAAGATATTATTTTAATTTATTTTAAGAAGATCTTTGATCTCACTATCAACGGGGCGGTATTTTCATTCATTTTATATCGCCCCAACTGTCGCCTTTTTCAAAATCTACTTTGTTTGGTACCCGTAGTTCGACCGCTTCTTCCATAATTTTAATGATTTTTTCAGCCTGCTCCATGTTCGATATCGATATATCAAGCTCATCATGAATTTGTACATGTGGTATTATTCCCTCCTGGTACAGTGCCAACATGGATTGTTTGGTCATGTCAGCTGCTGACCCTTGTATTAGTTTGTTCAGCGCTTTGTAAGTGAAAGCTCGCTTAATCCCCGGTCCATGCTCCCTGAGTGCATCAGCGTGTTTTAGTGGCTTCTTGATACCAAAACCGTGTGGCTCCCATAAATCAAAATGGCATAGCCGTCCACCAATCGTGCGTATCTTACCGCTGTCGTCNGCNCGNCGNGCCACNGCNTCTGATAACATTTTTACAAACGGTGCTTTTTGGTGATATGTTTTTAATANTTTTTCTGCAGCATCTTTCATGAGNCCNAGNTCNGCCATGAGTTTGTTCTTGCCCATGCCATACATGATGCCTAAATTAATTGTTTTTGCTTGTTTACGTTCGATGCCGGCCATGTCCGCGATCATCTGGTGAAAGTCTGCGCTGCCGTCGTTGTATGCATCAACAATCGTTGACGTGCCCTCTAGTTTCATTAGTGATGCGTAGTGCACAACTATTCTAGGCTCTTGTTGACTGTAATCAAAACAGCCCCATTTATGTTTTTCNTCTGGTATAAATAAACTTCTAATCATCGGTCCAAGTTCCTTGTGCCTTGCTGGTATCTGCTGCAGGTTAGGATTACTGTAACTGAAACGNCCNGTCACTGTGCCGCCATCATCAGATCTTATTTGATTTATGTCAGAATGAATTCTGCCTTTGTATTCGTGTTTGAGTATTGTGTCGATAAAAGTTGTGTTTGCTTTGTTGATCTCTCGTGCCTGGTTAATTAATTTTGGTAACTCGTGTGGGTGTGTCGCTAAAAAATTTTTTGTAAAACTTGGTGCACCTTTTTCTGTTCTATCGTAGGGTAGTTTTACTTTTTCAAAAGCTTTTGCAATTGATGCAGCCGCCCATATNTCTACATCNAAACCTGCTAATCTTTTTTATATCACGCAACAACTCACNNTCCGTTATAACAAGTTGTGTCTTGACAGCCTCAGCTTTTGCAATGTCAACGCGCACACCTTTAAATTTCATATCGACCAGACACGGAAACAGGTTTGTCTCCATGTTAAATACATCCCAAAGATCTTGTTTTGAAATTTCATGTTGTAGTGCGTGCCATAATTTTAATGTGATTTCTGCGTCTTTTTCTGCATACTCACCAACAAATGGTGCAGGTAATCTCCACATTTCTGCTTTTGGATTAATGCCCCAATCTTTTGCAGCTTCTTGTAAAAGTTTTTCATTCTTACGCATACCAATATAATCTTTACCAACAGAGTCGAGCGTGTAACTAAATCTCATTTCGTCAATTAAACTTGCAGCAATCATGGTGTCGATGATGCCACCGTTTATGTAAAAGCCCATTGATCGTATCCAGGATACATCGTACATGGCGTTGTGAAATATTTTTGTAGCAGGTGTTTGTAATAATTCTTCAAACCAATCTAAGACCAATGCGCGGTCCATGTTCCCCCCACCTTCGTGCGCTATTGGAAAGTAGCCGGACCAGCCTTCAACAGCAACGGCAATGCCGACTACCTCCCCGTCTCTTCTTACCGAACCTGATCCCATTGTTATCAGGTTTGGATCTCGTGTTTCCAAGTCAATNGCTATNTCNAANTGACCGGATAAATCTGGTAATCTGTCTGGTGGTACCCACTCTGTTTCTGGTGTGAANANTGGTTGTTGTAATGTTCTCAATTGTAATCTTCCTGTAGGCCACCGGTTTTTAAATGTTCGTGGTAAGAAAGCACCTCTTTAATCGGGTCCAAAATAATTTTATCACTTAAATTCTCCCCATATTGAATAGCGGCTTTACCATTAAAAATGTAACCTATGTAAATATTATACATACCTCTTTTCTGTCTTAAAGCAATTAACTGACTGATCGCTTCGTTATGAGTTTTTACACTTTTACAATCTACATAATATGCTTTAGCACTAATCGGATTAATTAAAATACAATCTATTGGACCATTTTGTGAAATATTTTTAAAAGCCTCCCAACCACATTTTAAAGCTATGTTCATAAACTCATACTCAATAATATCTCCAGTTCTTCCAGGTGATATTTTTTGTAAATTACTTGTAAAAACAGGATCTTCAATTACATCTTTGGGGGCACGCCAAGTTTTTTCATCCATCAAGTAAGATTCAAATTTTTTTTCACCTTGATCTTGTAGCTTTAATAACATTTTTTTTTCATTATGTTTTTTAAAAGCTTCGTTTGGGTAGTTTGTTTGCCCTCCACTTTTATGGACACCTCTACGTTTGAATTTAGTTTCTTTCTTCTCTGTCTTTTCTGGTCGACAATAAAAATATCGTTTATCTTCTTTTTGAATATATTCTCCTTTAAGTTTACCTTCTCTACGTCTTGATCGAAGGGCTTCTTTAGATATACCAATAAGTGCAGCATACTCTTTTTCAGAGAATATATATTCTTTATTCATAATCCCTCTCAATTATCATATCGATAAAATGTTTTGCTTTCTCAAGGCTCTCCTTGCCTCCCTTATCTTGATGTCTAACTATATACTTTATAGCAGATCCCTCAGCGAATAACAATTTGTTTTTATTGATGAATTCGCTAGGTTGTATCTCGTATTTTTTATAATGGTCGCCGCCGACCTGGTTGTCGTATGGATTAGACATAGGTGCATTCTCCTGTTTCTACATTTACATTTAAAATATTAACACCAAGACTTTTTTGTATTGGTGTGAGTGATCTGTTTATTTTATAACCATCTCTCTTTCTCACACACACTGACTTGACATCTATCAACACAACCTCGTGCTCTCGTATGGCAACAAGATCAACAGCCCCTTGTTGTGACATGTTTCTGCAAACAAGATACCCTTGATCCCACAACCACATTGCAGCAATGTATTCTGCTTTGTCACCTTTTATGTGTTCATGAAATCTCATATTGCATATGCCCGATCATAATTTTTAGGCTCGAGTATGTGCAAAGACTTTTTTGCCCGTGTAACTGCTACGTAAAATAAACGGTGTAATTCATCTGGATTAATATCGTCGTGGTCAGCAGCAGACTTAGTAATATCAGGTAAAAGTAATACATTATCAGCTTCACCT
>FUFK010042385.1_pt1 | contig 24886 bp, 32 predicted proteins | sample 1021851 | NCBI WGS metagenome assembly FUFK01 (sample SAMEA51879418, study PRJEB19060) | metagenome | reverse complement strand
GCGTCGGCGGCGGGGTACAGAACCCGGAATACATGCGNGCNATCAAGATGGCCGCTTCCTGATTTCGATACAAAGGCGGGGCGCAGCGATGCGTCCCGCTCTTCTTCGTTCGCGCTGCGGCGCGGGGGTGGAAGGGCGGGAACCCTCGGAAAGGATGGAATGACTATGGCTACCAAGAAAAAGGGTGCGGCAAAGACCGTGACCAAGAAGGCTGGCGACAAGCTCACACCGGCCACCGAAACCGCAGCGAGCGGTGCGCTGGTCGAGAAGGAGATCGCCGAGGAATCGGTGGCCGACCACCCCGCGGTCGACGCCAATCCGCGTTCGGGTGTGCCTGCAGAAAGCAATGCGATCGATTTCAACGATCCGGGGAAGTCGTCGGCAGATGCGGTGGCAGACAACCTCGCCGCAACGCGCGACTGAACTGACCGCGCAGTATCGCCATGCAGTTCGAGCTCGGACACGTCCCCATGCCGGAAGGGTATGGGGACGGCATCTTGTCGCTCGATGCCTGCAAGGCGCATCTGCGGGTCGTCGATGACAGCGAGGACGGGCTGATCGCGGCGCTGCGCGATGCTGCGATCGAGTATGTCGAGCGCTATTGCGGGGTGAAGCTGGGCGCCCAGACCGGCCTCGCCTGGCGGGCGGAACGCCTGCCCTCGGCGGCCTCCGCACATGTCGACCTGGCGGTGCGGCCGGTGACCGCCATTACCTCGATCTCCTGGCGGGCCGGGAATGGGGCCCAGGTGGAGGGCGCGGTTGCCGACTTCCGGTTCAGCGAGGCCGGGGCACTGGGACCGGCGGTCGGCAAGAGCTGGCCCTCGGGCGCGGCAGGCGAGGTCGAGNTCACCTTTTCCGCCGGCTATGAGGAAGGCGCGGCGCCAGCATCGCTGCTGTCAGCGGTGAAGATGATGCTGGGACATTTGTACATGAACCGCGAAGCGGTGGTGACATCGGGCATGGCGGGTGAAGTGCCGCTGGGCGTAGCCGCGCTGTGTGCGCCGTTCCGGCCGGTGACGATCTGACATGGCGCGGATCGGCAGACGAGATCAGCGGGTCACCTTGCAGCGCTACACCACATCATCGAACGACTATGGCGAGGAAGTCGAGACCTGGGGAGACATCGGTACCGAGTGGGCTGCGGTCTTCTACGGGCGGGGGAGCGAGCGCCGACAGGCGGCAATGGAGCAGGGTGCGCAGCCCGCGACGTTCCAGTTCCTGTCGAACCCGGTAACGCGAAGCCTGACGATCAGGGACCGCATCATGCACGCAGGGCAGTGGGACATCGTGGGAATAAGCCCGGACGCACCCGATCGGGGGTTGCTGGAAGTTACGGCAGTTCGCGGGGNTTAGGCGCCGACGCACTGNTTCCATGAAGCGCCAATAGTACCGAACGCGCGACGATATTCGACACGGCTGCCCTCTCCATCGGGCCAGATCGTGAAGGCAAGGGAAACGCCACCATAGGCGTTTTTAACAAGNACNACCTTGGAGCCATCGTCGCGGTCCATCGCGGGNGTGTTNTTCTTGTTTGCGAGGCAGAACGCGACTTCGTTCGGACTGCTNTCNGTAAAGAACACTTCGTTCGGTTCTTCGCTGAGTACGGTTTGGGTCGAAGCACACGCCGAAAGGCTGAGGGCGACGACTAGTGCAAATGCGGTTTTTTTCATGGCGGCAGATTAGCCGACATGTCGGCTTGGAAGTCAAGAGGTGCGGCAGTGAAGATCGGCACCGAAACGAAAGGCTTTGCCGGGCTTGAGGATGCCTTGATCGAGCTCGAGAAATTCAGCGGGCGTACCACGACAGGCAAGAACGCGGTCCAGCGCGGACTGAAAAAGGCAATGAGGCACATCGAAGACAAGGCGAAGTCGCTTGTCCCGGTGGACCAGGGCGATCTGCGCGAGAGCATTACGACGAAGAAAGAGCGGGCGAAGCGTCACCGCGGATCGGCCAAGTTCCAGCGACAAACCGGCATCTCGATGCTGACCGGACCGACCGGCACCCAAGCGGGGGGCAACGCGGCCTGGCAGGAATTCGGCACGGTCAAGATGACACCCGCGCCATACATGCGCCCGGCGGCGGATTCGGAGGCTGACAAGGTGATCGCCGACGTGGCGAACGAACTGCAGGACGCCGTCGGTAAATCGGTCGCCAGGGCGCGAAAGAAGGCAGCAGGGAGTAGGTAGATGGCGGATCTGCAAAGCGCGCTTCGTACGCGCCTTACGGCTGCGCTTTCGGACAAAATCGGTGCGCGCGCATATTGGTCGAAAGTCCCGCAGAGTGCGGTCATGCCGTACCTTCGCATGTCCACGGTCAGTGACCCGCGTGCGCAGCACCTGAAGGGCTATCTGACCTTCCGCGAAACTCGCGTGCAGGTGGATGTTTTTTCGCGCTCTTATGCCGAAGCCCGCGGCATAGCCGAGACAATGATCGCAGCAGTGGCAGATCCAGCGACGGTTGCGGGCGTTCGGTTCGGCCGGACCCGGGCCGAGGGCCCAACCGATTTAGGAGAAGACGTCGAAGGCGTCGGTTTCGTGCACAGGCTGAGCTTGGACCTGCTCGCCTGGCATTCAATGGCTTGATGGTCCGGGAGTAATGCTATGGCGGAGACGCAAGAAGCCAGTACCGGTTACAACGGGGAAGTCTGGATCAATGATGGTACCGACCTTTACGAACTGGTTGGCGTTACGGGCTTCGGCTTGCCGCAGAACCGCCGCGAACGGGTACCTGCCGCAACGCTGAAGGACAGCCGGCCCAAGACGATTGCAGGTCGGTATATCGACGGAGAGTTCACCGTCCAGCTTCTCTATCGCCCGCAGTCGGATACCGACGTGCTTCTGCACGAGCTCAACGAGAGTGGCGAGGAGCGGGCGATGAAGCTCGCGATCCCAGAGCAGGACGGGACGATCGTCGAGGAATGGGCCTTTACCGGTGAAGTTACCGGGTATGAACCCAACGAGCTCGACGCAGAAACTGCAATGACAGCGACCCTCACGATCGAGGTCCAGACCGACATCACGCGGGCCCCGGTAGCCTGATGGGGAACCCGATCAAAGGCGAAACCTCGCTTGTCCTTGGCGACGGGCGGGAGTTCACTCTCGTTCTCGACATGGAAGCCCTTGTCGAAGCGGAGGGCATTTACGGCAAACCGCTGGCCAAGCTGATGAGCGATGCAGCCGCTGGCTTCATGGGGGCGACTGCTGCGCTGTTGCAGGGCGCGGCTTCGCGCAATCACTCCATGCGCCGTAGCGAAGCGCTGGAAATCCTGCGCGTGGAGGGAGAAGCGGTGGCGGAGGCGCTGGCCCGTGCGAGCGCTGCGGCCTTCCCCGACGAGACCAAGGCGGGAAACGCAAAAGCGCCCGCGAAGAAGCGGGCTGGGAAAACCTCTGGGCGCAATGGTGCGAAGCAGGGTTAGATCCTGACGCATTCTGGCGGGCAACCCCGCGCTCCTTCGCGCTGATTGTCACCGCCCGCATGAAGGCGACTGGCAGCCTGGCCACGATGATCGGTTGGAATTCCGAGTGGTTCGCGCGGACCCAGAAGGTCAAGCCGCTGGATGAATATCTGAAACCGGGAAAGCCAAAGTCGTCCGACGAAGGCGCAAGAGCCGTGCAGCGAATGTTCGCGCGCATGGCAGCTAAGCAAGGGGAATATGATGGCGCTGGGTGACGTTATTGCCCGCCTGGCGGTCAATCTCAGCTTGGAGACGGCTGCCTTCGAAAAAGGCGCAACGAAGTCCGAGAAGCGCATGAACCAGATGCGCCGCAAGTTCTCGGACTTCAGCAAGTCGATCGCCATTGGCGCGGCAGGTATCGGGACAGCCATTGCCGGCATCAACAAGGTCTTTGGCGATCTCGCCCAGAAGTCGAAAGAGATGGGCAACGCGGCGCAGGTCGCAGGCGAGAGCTTCGAGGACTTCCAGCGCCAAGCATACGGCGCGCGGATGGTCGGCGTCGAGTTCGACAAGCTGGGCGATATTTTCAAGGATGTTCGGGATCGCATCGGTGACTTCGCCCAGACGGGCGGTGGCCCGATGGCCGACTTCTTCGAGAACATCGCCCCCAAGGTCGGCGTAACGGCCAAGGCTTTCGAGGGCCTGGGCGGTCGAGACGCGCTCCAGCTGTATTACGACAGCCTGAAGAAGGCGAACGTCAGCCAGGAAGACATGGTCTTCTACCTTGAGGCGATGGCGTCGGACGCGACCAACCTTATCCCGCTACTCGAGAATGGTGGCGCTGCGTGGGATCGCTACGGGCAGAAAGCCGCGGTCATCACCGAGGACCAGCGGGCCCAGCTACAGCGCTACGAAGAATCAATGGCGAAACTGGACAATTCGCTCCAGCAGCTTGCGCTCACGCTGGTCGACAGCGGGTTGATCGACAAGTTCGCCAGCTTCGCCGAGCAGTTGGCAGCGGTGACCGAGGGTTTCAGCGGCGTTGCCGTGGCGGCGAACGCGACCGACGAAGAGCTGAAGAAGACCGAGGGCGCGCGGCAATTCGGGGAAGACCTGCGCGCGCTCAGCGACGGCATCGATGTGTTCGTGAGCGATTACGATGCAGCGATGAACCGTTGGGCGGAGGAGAACGCGAAGGTTCGAGAGCAGATTGCTGGGTGGGCGACAAGCGTCGGTAATTTCTTCTCCGGCCTCGGTAGCCGAGCCAGTGAAGCGATGCGCGGTCTCTATGTCGGCGTAAGAACGTGGCTGCAGAACAAGTTGGGGACCGTGTTCTCTTGGGTGCAGGACAAAGTGCGGGCCGTCGAGGCCACCTTCGCCTGGTTGTATAACGAAGTGGTCGGGAACTCGTGGATACCCGACATGGTCGCTGAAGTCGGCCAGCACATGGCCAAACTTCAGTCGTTGATGGTCGAGCCAGCCAGCAAGGCGACGAAAGACACGGAAGCAGCGTTCCGCCACCTCGCGCGCGAAGTTTCAGGCGTTCTCGACAGGCTATTCCCGAAGGTGGCCGCGCTCAACGCGATGAAGGACGATATCGCCACGATCGAAGCAGGAGTGAAAGCGGGCTTCATTTCTGGCGAGGTTGGCGAAGAAGCACGGCGCCGGGCGAGACGTATCGGAGCCGGTCTGGACATCGCCGGACCGAATGCAGCCATCAGCGACGAAATCCTGAACGCACCGAAGCTGACCGATGGAATGAAGGCTGTAGGCGACGGGCTCAAGGGACTGGCAGACAAAGCCAAGATACAGACGGTGCGGGTTGCCGAGACGTTCAAGGACATGGCGCAGAACACGCTTACGGCGATCGAGCGCATGGCGTCGGCGATCAAGGGCGGTGGCTTCCTCGATATCCTTTCCGGCGTGGTTGGCCTTGGCCTTCAGCTCGGCAGCATCGGGGTCTTCGGGAAAGGTATCCAGGCGAACATCAACAAGGGCATCCCTGGCTATGCTGCCGGGACCCGGAACCATCCCGGGGGGCTTGCAATCGTGGGTGAACGCGGTCCGGAACTAGTAAGTATGCCGCGCGGGAGCTCGGTTTTCACCAATAGTGAGAGTCGAGCAATGGTGGGGGCCCGCGATCCGGTCGTGGTCGAAATCGTCGCAGGTGAAATGTTCGATGCCCGCGTCGTCCAGGGTGCTGCGCGGGTGGTCCAGGCATCGGCCCCGACGATGATGAGCATGGCATCTGCCCGGACCCGGCGGGATGCGGCGCGACCAGCGATGCCTGGCGGGAGGACCGGATAATGGCGATCGTTCCTTATCCCGACCCGCATCACCACACCGACATCGGATTGCGTCCGATGGTGGCGGCGCAGGTCAGCCGGTCCGAACTGACCCACGCGCGGCAGGCGGTCGACCTTGGATATTCCTGGTGGGAGGCGTCCATAGCAGTTGCCAATATGCGGCAGGAGGACGCCCGGGGGTGGCAGGTGTTCTTCGGGCGCTTGCGGGGACCGGTGCATAGCTTTCGCGTTCCGATTACCACGGATCCGCAGCATGACGGCACGTTCACGGTGCGTGCGAACGGTGCCGGGTCCGGATACGAGTTGCAGACCGACGGTTGGCCGGCCAGTTCGACGATCCTGCTGGCCGGGCAATTCGTGACGGTGGGCGACCAGCTGATGCGGCTCGACCAGGACGCGGCGACCAATGCTGCCGGCGCAGCGCTGCTGAAATTCCATGCACCGCTGCGCCGCGTGGTGGCGAACGACACGCCGATCGAGACCAGGAACCCGTGGCTGCTGGCATCAATGCCCGAGGGGGCGCCCATGCTCTCTGTAGGACTGGCGCGGATCCAGTCCGGCTTCGGCATCGACGTGGTGGAGGCATATTGATGGACGCGGCCACGATCGAAGCGCTGGGGCAGGAAATCGTCTATGTGCAGTGGTTCGCCTGGATCGACATAGAAGGCGACCCTGTCCGCGCGGTTTCGGGTGTGCAGGACATCGTCTTCGGTGCGGGCGAAACCGGCGACCCCGATCTGGACGGACAAACCTTCAACGCCGTGCCGAGCGACCTGGTGGCGATCGGCGACGTGGGGCATTCGGAAGGCGGGTCCGAAACCGTGACCGCGATGCTTTCCGGCTTGCCGGTAGAAGATGGCGGATTGCTGGACGTGGTCGGCCAGAAGGCCAAGTGGCGCAAGCGCGAGGCACGGCTGTGGTTCCGCCTGCTGGAACCGATCAACAACCCGCCCACGCAGTTCGCACCGCTTCCGATCCATCGTTACTACAGCGGTTACCTGGTCAATCTGACGGTCGAAACGTCGGCCGACGAGCAGACCATCGTGGCCACCATCGAGAACTATCTGGCAGCGCTGAGCGAGGGTTCGGGCCTGACCTATCTGCACCAGAGTGAATTCGACCCCGGCGACAACAGTGCAAGCCAGACGCTGGCGGCGGCCAACGGGATGCAGAAAGCCGGGGTCAGCGGAAGTTATGGCAGGGGCGGTGGGGGCGGCGGTGGCGGCGGCCGTGATGTCAGGCCGCGGCAGGTGATGAAGTGAGCGCGCTGCTGCCCGACTGGGAGGAACGCCTGTCGGACACGATTCGCACCTGGAGGGCGCGCCCGTTCCGCTGGGACCGCGACTGCGGGCGCTGGGCGGCGGCCTGCGTGATCGCGCAGACGGGCGAGGACCCGTTGGCAGATCTGCGCGGCCAGTATTCGACGAAGCGGCAGGCGCTGAAGCTGCTGGCCGAAAAATCGATGAGCGAAAGGCTGGATACAATGTTCGACCGGGTCCACCCCTGCTTCGCGCAGCGCGGTGACATCGCGCTGGTGCAGGAAAGCTGCCTCGGCTGCGTGATCGGCGGCGAGGCGCTGTTCTATTTCGCGGGGGGCGGAATGGTGGCGGTGCCCCGAGCGGACTGGACTGCCGCCTGGAAGGTCGGCCGCGATGGGTAAGGTCGTCAAGGGTGCGCTGAAGGTTGTCGGAGCCGTTGCTGCTGTCGCCTCGATCGTAGCAACAGCAGGAACCGCTTTAGGCTTCGTCGCAGCGGGTAGCTCGCTGTTCGGATTGGGAGTCTCTGCGGCGGCGTTTTCTGCGATCGCCGCGGGGACTGCTCTTGCCACGGGGCTGCTTAGCGGCACCGCAAACGTCCCGCAATCCGAGGTGCAACTTGGCCGCCTCTATGCGCGTCTCGATACACAAGCGCCACGCAAGATCGTGCTCGGACCGGACACAGCGTTTCCGGCCGACATTCGATATTACGAAGGCAGCGGCGAAGACGAAGAATACGTCGATTACGTAATCGCTCTGGCGGCGCATCGCATCGGAACGGTCAAGCAGATCTGGTTTGAGGACGAGCTGGCCTGGTCGTCCGCTGCCGGCGTCCAAGGCGATTACGCCGGCTATCTGTCGAACGTGACGGTTCGCACCGAAGGCAATGCCGCGAACACGATCGCCATCAATGGTGGGGCACGCTGGGGCAGCGACGACCGGCTGACCGGTTGTGCGTATCTGCGCCTGCGCGTGAAGCGCACCGGTAACAGCGACAGCGAGCAATCGCCGCTGGCTTCGGGACTGCCCGGCCGCGTCACGATAATCGGCGACGGAATGCCGATGTACGATCCGCGTTACGACAGCACGGTCGGCGGATCGGGTTCGCAGCGCATCGACGACCAGGTGACGTGGGGCCCGAGTTCGGGCAATCTGGTGATCCAGGCGCTGAACGTGCTGATCGGTTGGCGGATAAACGGGCGGCTGTCGGTCGGTGCAGGCCTGCCGTCGAAGTATCTCGACCTCGACAGCGCGATCACCGCGGCCAATATTTGCGACGAGCCGATCAACCTGTCCACCGGCGGAACGCAGCCGCGGTATCGCGGGGCGGGGGCGTTCAGCACCGACGATTCGCCGATGAATATCGTCACCGCATTGCTGGCGGGCTGTGCGGGCGACCTGCTGGACAGCGAGGGTCGGCTGAGCTTCCTGATCAAGGCCAATACGCTGGCAATGCCGGCGGTCACCTTCGACGATCATGACGTTGTGAGCGGCGCGCAATGGGACCCGATGGGCGGCAAGACCAATGNGCCGAACATCATTTCGGGGTCCTATGTCGATCCCGGNGCGCTGTNCCAGCTGGCGCCCTATCCNTCGGTCGAGATCGCGAGCGAAGACGGCATCGACCGCACGGCACCGGTCGATTTCGGCGTGGTCGAGAACGCGCCNCAGGCCGANCGCCTGGGCAAGCAGACNCTGCAGCGGATGCAGTATCCCGGCACGTTCACCGCCGAATACAACATGAAGGGCATGGCAGCGAAGGTCGGCAGGATCGTGTGGCAGACCTATTCCCCGCGCGGATGGGTCGACAAGCCGTTCCGGGTGGTGAGCCAGAGNCCGAGCCGGTCGGGCAGGATCGCGCTGNTCCTGCGGGAAGAGCATGCCAGCATCTATGCCTGGGANGCGGAGGACAGCGCGGCAGTGCAGCCCGCGGAGCCGGTGCGGTTCGACCCGCGCAATGCGGGGCCGGTCCTGCTGGCGCGCAAGGCCGCGCAGACGGCGGACTGGCCGAAGGTCACGGACAGCGAGAACACCAAGCCGGAAGACAATGCGACGGTAGGTGCACCGAGCGGCACACCGGTGGGTGATCGCACAGCCGACGACGTGACCGATGCGATCGACCGGCACGAAACCGACATCATGAGCAATGCTGCGAATGTAGCAGCGGCCAATGCGGCGATCGATGCGGCCGAGCAGGAGATCGACGATCTCATTGCGACTTACGCCAGTACTGAATCTGCTGCAGACAGTGCCCAGATAGCGCTTGCGGCGCAACAAAACGTGGAAGCCGCGCTCGAGGATGCGGGCGACGCAGTAATAGCTGCGCAAGGTGCAAGAGACGAAGCAGCGCTTCATGCGAACACCGCGAGTGACGAGGCCACGGCTTCGGCAGGTAGTGCGGCTGCCGCCCTGGTCCATTCGGACGGCGCTGCGATATCGGCTTCCGCAGCGCAGCAGGATCGCATCGACGCCCAAGCCGCACGCGAAGACGCCGACGATTTCGCTGCTGCCGCGGCGGATAGCGTTACGACCGCTGCCGCACACTCCAGCAGCGCCGAGGCGTTTGCCAGTGCCGCGCAACAGGATCGACTTACTGCCGAGACTGCGACAGCCGCAGCGCAGGCCGCTGAGTCTGCGGCGGTATCCGCGCGAGATGACGCAGAAGGTTTCTCGGTCTCTGCTTCGTCCTTCGCCCAGCTTTCTGCTGACAGTGCCGATCGTTCCGAGGGCGCTGCCTCTGCTGCAGTAACAAGCGCCGCAACAGCAGAAGCAAAGGCTGGGAAGGCAGCCACGGCCGCGACTGCGGCACAGTCGTCCAAAACGGCATCGGGTAACTTCGCATCAGCAGCAGAAGCAAGCGCGACAATGTCAAGCGCCGCCGCGAGCAGCGCGGCTTCTTCGGCGGCTCTGTCTGCCCAATATTCAACCCGGTATTTCACGCCTACGGGCGCTGCGAACGACATGTGGTTCAAAGGCGTGGATCCGAGCGTCAGTGCCAAGCATACCATTTCGACGAACGCCGAAGGCGATTACATCCTGCTCGTAGACACTGACGACAGTATGTATCCGGTCGGCGCAATGCCCGCGCTAGACGGCCAGAAATACCGACTGGCGATCAGGTGGGAAAAATCAGGAAGTGGCGGCGACGTCGTTGCGGCCGTCTATGTACGCTGGTACGCCGCCGACGGCGGTTATCTCACGGGAGATAACCTGGGCAATTTGACGGCCACGAGCTTTGATCCGCAAATTGCCACCTTCACGACCGGCGTTCTATCGCGCCCAGCGAATGCAGCAGTCTGCCGTTTCGGCATCAAACGTATTAGCGACAGTTCTGCATCGTTCCTGCTCGTTTTCTCGTTACAGACCCAGAATGTCACTGATAGCGAGGAGGCGGCGGCGCAAGCAGGGATCGCTGCCACTCAGGCGGCCGTAGCAACTGCGGAAGCAGCAGCAGCCAAGCAAAGCGCGATCCTTTCGGCTAGTATCGGCCAGGGTGCGCTTAACCGAAATCCCGGTTTCGACGATTATAGCAGCGGGACCGTAGGAGCGCGGCCTGCCGGGTATGATGCGACTGCGGGTACCGCGCTGCCTTACCGCGTGAATGATCCGCTGGGCGGGTACGCGGTGCGTCTGCCCGGTCCCGCTGGAGCAAACAATTACATCTACTCCAATACGTTCAGATACAGCGCCACAATCAGCACGGGGCAGTGGTTCGTGCTCGAGGTCGACGCAATTGCCCGCCTCGGCACCTTCGCGGGCGCAGCCTATTTGATACGGGTTTATCGCTCAAACCTCTCGACGTTTCAGGATCACCGGCTCGAACTGCATGCAGGGGTGCCAAATCCCATAGTCGGTAGGCAGTATTCCTTCCGAAAGCTGCTGCAGGTGACCGAGCCCGATGCTCTTGGGTTCGAGCAGTACCTCTTCTCGCATTGGAATGCCGTCAGCGGCGGAATTTCGACGGCAAATGAAATCGAGTTCCGCAAGGCTCTGATACGACCTGCGACTGCTCAAGAGATCGAGGTGGGCACGGCGCTGCCCACAATGAAGGCGGATATCATCACCAACGCGGCGGTACTCGCCACGCAGGCTTCTACGCTGGCCAGCTTGGAGACCACCGTCAGTTCCCACGATACCAGCATCAATAGCTATGCGACCGCGATCTCGGGTATCAATGGCGACATCGATGCCCTTTTCGCCAAGACCGGTGTAACGATCGACGTGAATGGGTATATCACGGGCTGGGAGGCAAATAACGACGGGAGCACCGGGAACTTCACGATCAGGGCGGACAAGTTCTCGATCGTCGCACCAGGTGGAGGGGCGAGAACCGAGTATTCCAGCGGGAACTGGCGGGTCTATGATGGGGGCGGCAACCTGCGCGTCCGCATGGGGGTGTGGTAGATGCCTGCCGGATTGCAGACATTCACGGCGGCGGGACAGGTTATTGTCGATACATCGACGTGGATCCCAAAGGCGAGAACCATTATCCCAGAGGTGACAGCGCCCGGCAGCACAACGGTCGCGGCGCCGACAGGATCGACGATCGTGGCCCTCGGCGTAGCAAGCGGCGCGAATTACGCGCCGGTCGTCAGCGTATCCGGCAATACGGTATCATGGGCCAAGCCAGCGGGCGCGACCAACTTTCGCGGCGCAGTTGAGATACTGGCCTACTGATGTTCGAGGCTTACACCGATGATGGCCGCCTGCAGGTCAATAGCGATGAGATCAATTATTACCTCGTCGCCAGCGGATCGCTGAGCACGGGTCTTAACTGGCCGCCCGGCCATTCGAGTGCGGTCCCGAAATACCAGGTTCTCCCTCCGTCGGTCGATGCCAACGATCTGGTGGCGGTTCGCTGTACTGCCCAGGCGGTCAGCATTGGCATGATCGACGCGGCTACGCGTGCGATCGTCACCGAAGCTGCGGCAGCGGTGCAATGGTACGCGTTTCGCCGGTTCGACGAACACAATCCGTCCCCGAGCGGAATGGGGATCGAAACCTATAAAAACGGGAAAGTTGCATTTTCCACCGTGATTGGCGGGGGTAAGGTGATGCGACTGTACAGTGTCACCGCGATCGCGGCGATGAATTCAGGCATGAACACGCTGGTGGCAACCCCGCCGGGCCGCCAGTTCGCGTTCCTGGTTAGTCCGTCATTCCGGCAAGCGCAGCCGGTAAGCGGCGATACGCCAAGGTTCGACATCGACGCGAACCGCTACATCCCCGGCCCGAATGGAAATGCGAGTGGGGTGCGAGCGGTAAGCAACGGGTTCTACATTCGAGAGATTCCGGATTTCACCTATCTCATGGGCAACAATTATAACGGGCGCATTCTGGCGGTCGATGTGACCGGCTTCTGACGCCGCAGAACCACCCGAACACAACCAGATTGCCGCAAACCTTCCCGCACCTCGCGCGAGGGGCCGCGGCATATCGTCCTGCAAAAAAAGGAAATCAGAATGGCCAAGACGAAGAAAACGCCTGAAGAGATCGCAGCCATGCGGGCCGAAGTCGAAGCATACGACCAAGCGCGGCGAGACGAAGCGGAAGCCGAAGTGGCCGCGGCCATGCAGCCGCTCGATCAGCTCGTGCAGTCAGTCCTCACTCCCGAAATGAAGGCACAGGTCCAGCAGGCGATCGAAGAGCCGACGGTCGCTTCCCCGGAACTGCAGCAGTTGCTTGGCGCAATCGTACGCTGCATCGACGTGCTGCCCGGCACGGTCGAACAGACGCGCTCTGCAGCGATCAACCGCAGGTTGAACCCGCAGAGCGAGGAGCCCGCTGAAGAGGGCACGGAAGCCCCGGACGCGCCGGCGGACTAAGCCGCCGCCTGATCCGTCCAGCGCGGTGGTTAGAGCCGCCCGAAGGCCCTGAAGGAGGAATACAGATGTCCGCATATTTCGCGGCTGCGGTGACGCTGGTCACCAGCGGCCCAAAGGTCGTGGCCGGCTGCGGGAGGTGCGGGTGGTCGAAGGTATCCTGACCGGACTGCGGATCGGCGCGAGCATCCTGTGGGTGTCGATCGCGGTGCGGGTGGTGATCGAGAGCTGGCATGTCACCGAGCAGCCTGCCGAAATCCGCAAGCGTGGCTGGGCTTACTGGCGCGCGATGCTGCTGGTGATGGCCTTTGTGATCGTGGGCCTTTTCTCGCCCGAGAATATCCTGCGGGCGCATGGCTACATCACCGAGCAGACCGGTTTCTGGCTGATGAGCGCGGGCGTGATCGGCCTGCACATCTGCGCCTATCTGACGCTGATCGGGCTGGATATCGCGACCGGGCAGGGCAACCGCGCCTGGCCGGCATACCTGCTGATTTCGATCGTATCGCTCACCTACGGCGTAACGCGGGGAATGCCATGAAGACCGTGCTGGTGGGGCTGCAGGAATATGGCGCGGTCATCTTCGGACTGGTCGTGGGGACAGTGGCGCATTTCGGGCGGCTGCTGTCCGATGGCCAGATGCCGACCTGGGCGCAGGCGGTCGGCTATTTAATGCAGCTGGGGCTGATCGGGCTGGTGGCGGTGGTGGCGACCAAGATGCTCGGCCTGACCGATGCCGACACGCGGGCGCTGGCCACGGCGATCCTGGCGATCTCTGCGCAAGAGGTGGTGCGATATTTGAAGGCCCGGGGGTGGATGCACTTCGTTCGCTACGCGTCGCCGGCCGATGCCGCGCAGGCGGAACAGGAGCTGCGCGCCTGGGAGCGGCGCGTGGCGAGCGGCGATCTCGAGAAGCTTTTGCACAAGCTCGACAAGGACGGAAGGGACAAGGAATGACCGACCCACGCAAGAGGTATTTCAAAGCGGCGCGTGCCGCGGATGAGGATGGCGTGCTTGTCCTCGACGACATCAACAAGATCCACGCGGTGCTCGACCTTGCGGGGGTGCCGCGCAACGTCATGCCGGCGATCCCCATTGCCGAGCCCGGCGGGCCCGACCAGGTGGGCGATGACGGCATCAATTTGATCAAGCAGTTCGAGGGCTGCGCGCGGCTGCGCGAGGACGGGTTGATCGAAGCCTATCCGGACCCCGGCACCGGCGGCGAACCGTGGACGATTGGCTGGGGCGCCACGCGCGACGGCCTGCACGGCTATGTGCGCGAGGGCACCGTCTGGACGCAGGGGCAGTGCGACGAGCGCCTCGTTTCGGACCTGGTGCGTTATGCAAACGACGTAGCGCGCGCGATCGGTGAGGCGCCGACCAGCCAGGCGCAGTTCGATGCGATGGTGAGCTTCCATTACAACACTGGTGCGATCGGCCGGGCCACGCTGACTAAGAAGCACAAGGCGCGCGACTACCGCGGCGCTGCAGCCGAATTCGCGCGGTGGAACCGGGCGGACGGGCGCGTGCTCAAGGGGTTGGTTCGCCGCCGCGGCAGCGAGGCGAAGCTGTACCGGAGCGGATCGTGACCGAGCTGCCGCGCCATATAGTCGGCGCCGCGGTTATCGCGCTGTGCACCGCCATGATCGCCGCTCTGTTCTTCGTCGAGATACCCGAGGGCAACCGCGACATTGCGATGGTGCTGCTGGGCATCGGCATGGGGTGGGGCGGAGCTGTCGTGCAGTTCCATTTCGGATCGAGCGAGGGATCGAAGCGCAAGGACCGGCGGCCGCAGGGCACGCCTGCGGATCTCGTGCATGTGGAGGAAGAGCTATGATCGGCGACAATATTGGCCCGCTTATCTGGCGAGGCATCATCGCGCGGGTGCGCAGCGTTGCGGCAGATTACTGGTTCGTGGCGATCGCCGTGGGCGCGCTGATCATCGGGATGTTCTCGACATGATCGGGACCATTGCCGGATGGCTGATCGCGCGCAATCCCGCGCTCACGCTCGCCCATGCCAGGCGGCTCGCCAAGGTCGGGTTGATCGCGGGGGCGTTCGTCGCCGCGGTGGGAGGGTTCCTGATCTGGGACCATTTCGACGACAAGGCCGCAGTCGAGACAGCCGACAGCAAACGCCAGCTCGAGGAAGCGCACCGCGCGCTGGTAGGCGAGCGCCGCGCCAATCGCGGCGAGGACGAACGCCGCCGATCGCGCGAAGCCGATAGCGATACCACCACCGCCGACATGAAGGAGGCCGAAAATGCCGACCCCGAAGCTGCCCGCGCTCCTGCCGGGCCTGTCTCTCGCGCTGCTGCTGACCGCCTGCGGGGGCGATGAGGTCAAGTCGACGCCGGATCCCGTCCGGTTCGAGCGCGTGCCGTTGCCGGTGGCGCCGGCGGGCGAAGCGGTTTGCGACGGTGAACCCTGCCTGTCCGATCGGCAGGTGGGCGAGCTGCTCAACCAGGTAATCGATGTCGCCTGCGCGATGGGCGACAGGCTGGCGTGGCTGTCGGACTATTACCTCGAGACCGAATTGCCGGCGACCTGCTATCGAAAACGTTAACCATGCTCAAGATGATAACTGCGTGATTTCAGGTGACCATCGTGATAAACGGCCGACTACCCTATGAAAGGTAGCCGTCTTGGAATCCCGCGACATTCTCGCCTATTCTCTTATGTTCATTCTGATCGCGCTAGCGATTGGCGGCATCCTTGCTTATCGGGCCAGAAGCAAGCGCCGTAAAGGAAACCGTGGTCGAGGCCGGTACGACTGAAAACCCCGCCCATCTCGGTGGGGAAATGGACGGGGTTCGGGTAGAGAGCGAAGAATGCTCTCCAAGAGCGTTGCGCACATAGCCTCAGTCGAAGCGCAGATCCAGCGATGCACATGCGGCGGTTACGTTTTTCCTAACGAATTCCTCGCGCGTCATTGTCTTGCCAAGCGCNATGCANTCGCTNTCGTNGANGTCCGCTTNAATCCACTTTCCGCCAATCCANTGCCAAGAAGANCCCGCNAAATGCTCGATGATCACCAGCGTACCGTCCAGTTCGTGATACGTTATTCGAGCCATTCGTTACCCCCAGGCGGGTGCGGTTACCACACTCCGAAGTTGGCACTACCATCGTAAAAGCACTTATAAGATCGTAAGTTAGCAAATGCTAATGGCGCGTTGTAGTGGCGTTGCCTATCGTTTGGGCAATGCGATGGCCATGGACGCGAAGTAGAAAGAGAACCTCCCGGTCCGAGAGGAAACAGGTGTCGCTATCGGCATTCATGATATCCGAATTTCGCCCGGACGAGGGCGTGCAGGTCCATATACTGAATGCTGCGGTCGGAGGGCTTCAGGTCCGGGCTGATGCCCCGCCAAAGCTTGGGGAAATTGTCGAGATCAAGCATCGCAGCTTAACCATCCGTGGGGAAGTGATCCGCGTGGAAGGGAAGCGATTTGCGATCAAGTCGAGCGAACCGATCGACCTCGAACAGCTGCTTGCCAAGTCGAACCTGGCCACCAAGATTGCACTCACCACCCATCGCAGCGTTGGCGAGAGCCCGCTCCACTGGAGCAATCAAGACCGATCGACCTAGCCAGGGCAAAGTCAGTCGCAATCAGTTCGGGTTTTTCCGAGCGCAAGCGGATATCGTCGGACCGTTATCACAGTACGCTCCCGCTGCGCGGTATCTCCACGAACTCGCTCTCCGGCTTGTAGGCGATGATATCGAAGCCATCGGGCGTGCGGCCGGACCATGCCCATAGATCCCCGCTGGAGAACTGTGGCCAGTCCTCGGCGCGGCGCTTGCTGGCTTGGAAACGGGTGCCGGCGCGGAACAGGACGCCGGGGAAGGATGTGGGATCGACAGGGCAGGGAGATCCATAGTGGTTGATCCATTCGGCAGGGATGGAGGCCTGTGGTTTATGCGAGCGGGAGCGGCTCATTGGCCGTCATAGTCGAGGAGGACCGCATCACGGTGAGCACATGCAGCGCCAATCGTGACGCGTACGCCGTTCGGCGGGCATATGCCTATGGCTGCGTTTGAGATTAGCATTTGTAATTTCTTTCTGTTTTTGTGCTATAATTTGTGAATGACAGAAGAGAATGAGATCATTTGGTCCAAAGAAGACCTCCGCCGGAACACTAAGAGCGGCCGAACAAATATCCGAGTTGATGGTTGGCCAGCTGATGTGCGTTCGATCGCGCTGGAAAACTTATCGCTCTTCGGCTTGGATTCTAACGGCGAAGTCTATTTCGATGGGAAGCGGCTCTACACCGCAAAACGGTTTTCGAACTTCGAACGGGCTCTGGCGGGAATTACCGTAGCCGCGGCTCTCGTAGCTGCTGTCGCCGCATGCATAAGCGCCTATGCCGACGCGGCAACGGTATTCGGGGTACACGAAAGCAGAAGCGCGGATTAGCTTAGGTGGGCGCAACGGATGCGCTCTTGAAATGGTCGCCGCGTTCGATTGCGTTTGCGAAGTCGTTCTCCGTTTCTTAACCGCTCGGAGCTAGGTCCAACGAATGTCTAGCGAACTGGCACTGGCTATGTCGGCCTCCGATTATCGGCCCCGCTTCGAAGCAGTCAAAAGCGAATCTGTAGAGCGTATCCTTCAAACGGTCCGCAATCATCTCGGGGCTGAGATCGCATTTGTGGGGCGATACATCGAGGGCGGCCGGCGTGAATTGATGTATGTCGATAGCGACATCGATCTCCCGGTGGGCGCCGGCTTCAGCGAACCGATCGAAGAAAGTTTCTGCCATCACATCCTTGAAGGCAGGCTGCCCGAACTGATCCATGACGCGGCGGACTATCCCTTGGCCCAGACACTGCCGATAACCAAAATTCTGCCGATCGGCTGTCATCTCAACGTCCCGCTGAGGCTAGCAAACGGAGATGTGTTCGGGAGCTTCTGCTGCGTCAGTCGGACCGTAGACCGCAGCGTTTCGCAGCGCGACATGAAAGTCTTGCGCGCGTTCGCAAACCTGGCGGCCGAACATATCGAGGAATCACTCGGCGTAGAGGAGCAATCAGCGCGGATCGAGCAGCAAATTAACCGTGTGCTCGCAANTCGCTCGATCTCTATCGTAGAGCAGCCGATCCACGAGCTTGCAACGATGCGCATTATGGGGCTGGAATGCCTTTCGCGCTTCGCCGATGCTGGCCAGCGGGGGCCCGACATCTGGTTTGGTGAGGCTAAATCAGTGGGGCGCGGGGTCGAGCTTGAACTCATGGCCATAGAACAGGCTTTGAAAACGCCAGATCGTGCAGGTCGAGACGTCTATCTGTCGGTTAACGCGTCGCCCGAGGCCATTATATCGGGAAAGGTGGCGACGCTGCTCGAACTCCACGCTGGGCGCAAGATCGTCGTCGAGCTGACAGAGCATGAACGGGTCGAGAATTTCGGCCAACTACGGGACGCGCTTCGGGAAATCTCGCGCCATGCACGGGTAGCGGTTGACGATGTGGGGGCCGGATATGCCGGTCTGCGTTACCTCGTCGATCTGTCACCCGACCTGCTCAAGCTCGACATCAGTCTGACCCGGAACATCCACCGTGATGTTGCGCGCCAAGCGATGGTAAAGGCGATCGTCCACTTCGCAGCCGCGATCGGCAGCAAGGTAGTCGCCGAAGGCATCGAAAGCGGCGAAGAATTATTGATGCTGAAAGAGATCGGCCTCGATTACGGGCAGGGCTATCATTTTGCGGCACCGATGTTGCCCGAAGGTGCATCGAAATACCTCGATGAGCTATAACTAAGCGGCTGAGCCAGTACGAGGTTAGTATCGTATTGCGATAGCGTATAATTCCTGAACCGGACTGCCCATTATTGCCAATGATGGTTTAGGCGCGGCGTCGGTTCAGCCGGGCGAGGTCCAGAGGTTCGTCAATGTGACGCCTGACCCCGGGGATCCACGCCTTTCGACGGGGTGATCGATCTTGCTTGCGCGATGGGCGACAGGCTGGCGTGGCTGTCGGACTATTACCTCGAGACCGAATTGCCGGCGACCTGCGGGCTACCCGAACAGCCATACAACGACCGGTAGCAGCACGATCGCTGCGAGCAGGGCGAATTCTACTTTCAGCCTCACAGCGCGCTCCCGCCGCGCGGTATCTCTACGAACTCGCTTTCCGGCTTGTAGGCGATGATATCGAAGCCATCGGGCGTCCGGCCGGCCCATGCCCAGAGATCTCCGTTCGAGAACTGCTGCCAGTCCTCGGCGCGGCGCTTGCCGGATTGGAAACGGGTGCCGGCGCGGAACAGGACGCCCGGGAAAGATCCGGGTTCGACAGGGCAGGGGGATCCGTCGTGGGGGATCCAGTCGGCAGGGATGGCCGATGGCGGGCGAGCGGATTTGTATCTGCGGCTCATGATGCTCCGATCGCGGCGTTAGCGATGCTGACGACCAGCGACAGAAAGGCAATGAGAAGCGCCAACCTTGCCGTGAATCCTTCCCGGCGCCTTAATTCCATCTCGCCGCGCATCCGGCGATCCGTTCCCGGTTTCCATCCTGCTGTCCAACTGGTCAGATCGTCCGTTGACAGTCGCCTCAGCGTTGAGAGCGAGGCGTTCGGTAGTTGCCCGAGCTCTGCTCTGCTTCGAACTGACCAGGGGAAATTGGGACGCATCTTCCTATCAGGGTTATTCTGCGTGCGGATCGGGAATGCGGCTGGAAATTTCAGCGAGATCTTCGAGCCGATCAGCTATCCTTACAAGTGAGTGGTCGACCCGCATCATGGAGTAAGCCAGCACCTGATCCGGCGACAGCTCCTCGCCACGCGAGCCCTCCAACGTAACGCCAAAGGTACCGTTGGCGTACTCCACGACGAACTTCGCCATCTTCCTGTCCTCTCTGCAACCTGAAATTGACAGAGCATCGTTTTCACAAGCCTTCACAGTTCGCAAGATAAGGGCCGCTGTGATACCCGGTATTGGCGTGTCAGTAGTTTACAGGGCGCGAGACCGTATCCGTAAATGAAAGCGCCGCGAGGGCTGGGTTTACTGAAAATCCTTGAGATTTCAAAGCGGCTCGGGAAATCATAATCCGCGTGTCGGGGGTTCAAGTCCCTCCTCCGCTACCAATCTCGAATCCGCATGGGTTCGCTTGCTTCCGCATACATCCGTAAAACTCAATTAAAACAGAATGATGTGAGTGATTCGCGTCCGCTTGCGTGCGCATGCATTCGCTTGAAGCCGGATTTGGTTTGGGGGTATTTTGGGGGTATTTTCCGGGGGTAGCGAAAAGGAGCGATACCCCCAATGTCCTTGAGTGAGATTCAGATCAAAAAAGCGAAGGCGGCTGAGCGTCCATACAAGCTTGCGGATGGGGAGGGATTATTCCTCCTCGTGCAAAAGAACGGCTCGAAGCTCTGGCGGCTGAAATACCGGTACCACGGGAAAGAGAAGCTGCTTTCTTTCGGTGCCTACCCCGAAGTCGGAATAGCGGCCGCAAGAGAACTCAAGAGAGCTGCCAAGGGTGTGCTGGCCGAAGGCAGGGACCCGATGGTTCACAAACCGGGTCGGGACTTCGAAGAGGCTAAGACCTTCAGGGCGATTGCCACCATGTGGCATGAGAACAGAGCAAGTAGTCTCAATCCCGCCCATGCGAAGCGCGTGTGGTCGCGGATGGAGCAGGACGTGCTTCCTGTCCTGGGCGAGCTCATGATACATGAGATAACCCCACCAGAAGTCCTGAAGGTCATTCGGAAGATCGAGGAGCGCGGCGCGCTCGACATCAGTCGACGGGCCAAGCAATGTATTGGTCAGGTATTCCAGTTCGCGATTGCCAGCGGACTTTGCGATTCCGATCCAACGGCGCATCTTCGGGGGGCTTTGAAACCACGTCCTCGGGTGAAGCATATGGCGAAGCTGCCTCTGGCACAGCTACCCGAACTCATCATGAAGATGGAGCGATACCAGGAAGAGGGTGAGAGACGATCCGAAATTACGCGGGCGGCATTGACCTTTGCTCTTCTTACATGGGTCCGGACAAAGGAACTCCGGTTCGCCAAGAAGCACGAGTTTGAAGATCTAGTCGGAGATTCACCAGTTTGGCGCATTGGCGCTGATCGGATGAAAATGGGCCGCGAGCATATCGTGCCATTGTCGCGACAAGCCGCTTCTCTTGCTCAAGATATGATCAGCAAGTCCGAAGGCGAATACGTCTTTCCAGGCCAGAAGCCCAAGATGCCGCTTTCCGAGAATACGATGATCTATGGCCTCTATCGCCTCGGTTACCACGGGCGACAAACTGTTCACGGCTTCAGGGGTCTGGCGAGCACCTGGGCGAATGAGCAGCTGGTCGAGGTCGGCGAACCACCGATGTGGATCCGCAGATATCATGAAGACTGGGTCGAACTGCAATTGGCACACAGCGAAGAGAACGAGGTTCGCGGGGCATACAATGCTGCCGAATATCTCGCTCCCCGTCGTGCAATGCTGCAGGATTGGGCAGACTTCCTCGATTCCATCGGCGGCAAAGCGCAAAACATTGCTGTTTTGAGAGCCGCTTGACCTGCTCCTAGGCGGGCACCTGCCCCAGCCATTCGACGCGAAGGCGGTCGAACCCGACAACGATACCCTCTGCGGTAACCTCAAATCCAAAGTCGCTGTTTGAGGGTTCGTAGTCTTCGAGAACCCAATGATCTCCGGCATCGGTTACAATTACGGCTCCCCTAGGAAGGTGCTCGAGCCGTCCGCTGATCCTTTTCCGATTCGTAGTCATATCGAACCGTATGCCATCCATCGGTCGATAACGCTCTTCACATATCCAGGTGTTTCACGATTTTTCGGTATCCCGCCGGCTCGCGACACAGCGCCGGGTCCAGCATTGTATGCGGCCAGCGCGAGATGGATCGCACCGAAGCGCTCTAGCATCTGCTTCAGATACCGCGCGCCGCCATCGATGTTCTCAGCCGGATCGTGGCGATTGCTGACACCAAGTTCTCTTGCCGTTCCCGGCATGAGTTGAGCGAGCCCAGCGGCGCCAGCCGGACTGATTGCCATCGGGTTGAACCGCGATTCCTGCCAAATCAGGGCCTGAAGCAGTCGAGGCGGCAATTGGTATCGCGCTTCAGCTTGCCGGATGAGTGGCTCATACAAGGCTTCCTTGAAGCTTCTATCGATATAGGCCGCGCCGCCATCTGGCTTGTCCAAGTGGATTGCAGTCGGGTTGAAAGCGCGCCCTTTGTCGGTTGTAACCTCAACTGTGCCGAGGTCATGGTCGAAGACCTGAAACTCCTGCGCGTGCGCGGATCCCGAAATCGCAATCGCGAGCGCACCGCAACCGCAAGCCACCAGAGACATTCGCATTGAATTACCTTTCACCTTGCTTCGATCCGCAAGAGAACATAAATAGAACGAATGGGTGTAGGAAAACGTTTTTTTGCGAGTTTATCCGAGAGGAGAGGGGTTCGTCTGGAAGGGGCAATTGTGAGGCGATGGAGCCGGTATGCCTGTTTCGAATTCAACCCTGTCACGTACCTCGCTTGAGGACACCGCCCGCAACATCTGCGAAAGCCGAGGGGGCAAATGGTCAGGCACAAAGGGGATGGCCTGCTGCCCCGCACACGAAGACCGCACACCTTCGCTCGGCGTGACGCTCGGCCGAAAGGCTATTCTCTTCCATTGTTTTGCGGGCTGCGATCAGCAGAGCGTGCTTTCCGCTCTGGCCCGCGAAGGTTTCGAGGTGGCCAGGTTTTTCTCGGGTTCTTCGGCCGAGGATCAGCTCGAGCCAACCAGGGTGCGCAAACCCTCGGCAGCAGCGTTGAGGATCTGGCGCGAAGCAGAACCATTGGGTGGCAGTCCGGCGAAGGCCTACCTTGAGAGCCGCGGCATCCTGGCCGCATCTTCAGCTCTTCGCTTTCATCCACGCACGCCACTCGGGCCGAAAGGACGGACCCGTTTTCTTCCCGCTATGATTGCGGCGGTCAGCCTCGACGAGGGGCCAATCGCGATCCACCGCACATTTTTGTCCGTCGAGGGCTCAACCAAGGCAGCCTTCGAAAAGCCAAAGCGCGCGCTTGGCTCGCTCGGTGAAGCTGCTGTCCGTCTCTTTGCTCCGGTTTCCGGGAAGCTCGGCCTTGCCGAGGGGATCGAGAGCGCGTTGTCAGCCTATGCGCTCACCGGCATTCCCGTTTGTGCGACCCTCGGGAATGAGCGCTTCGGTCTCGTGAGCGTGCCCGAGACCGTGACCGAACTCCACCTCTTCGTCGATCACGATGCTGGCGGCAAGTTGGCCGCTTCTCGTGCCCTGGCCGCCTATGCCCGCGATGGACGCACGATCCACGTTCGCAAGTCGTCATCACGCGGTACCGATTGGAACGATGAACTTACAGCATGGCTGCACCGCAAGGCGGCACAGTAAGAGGAGAGAGGGCTTCTCGAATTCCTGATCCGGCAGAGGGCGTGTCCCGATGCCCCCATCAGGAGGACGAATTGCCATGTTTCAATCAGACCTGTTTCCAGCTGGCGAGCAGTTGTCGTCAGTGCCATTGGCCTACGCCATCGGCACCAGGATTGCCGAGCTTCTTGCTTCGGGACGTCATCTTACCCGCGCTGACATTTCCGGGCTGTTCGCCGACAAGACCGGCGTCATGGACTGGGGAAGCGCCTGGACCATCGACGACTACAACAACGCGGTCGAGATCGGCGCACTGCTCTGGCTGCGAGAGTCTTCTCGCATCGGTCTGGCGACAAGCATTCACGAAGCAGAAGCACGTTTTGACTGGCTCGAAGCAGCCTTGCCGCCGCGGCACGTTCGCAGCGAAGCACAGGTCGAGCTCCAACAATTCTCGACCCCGCCAATGCTGACCTGGCTGATGGCAAAGGCCGCAGCTGTCTCTGCGCAAGACACCCTACTCGAGCCGTCCGCAGGCAATGGTGCCCTTGCACTTTGGGGCAGCGTTGAGAACGCTTCGCTGCTCCTCAACGAGATCGACCCGGCAAGACGAGACAGCCTAGGCCATATCTTCCCCACGCACGCAATCACTGCGCATGACGGGGAACTGATTGCCGACCTGAATCGCGGTCCTGTACCGTCGGTCGTGTTGATGAACCCGCCGTTCGCCCGCAGCCAGGAACGCGGCAAGGATGGCGAGACGGCGCAGCGCCACCTTCGTAGTGCAATCCGAGCCGCTGCCGCTGGTGCGAGGATAGTCGCCATCATGCCCGAAGGCTTCGATGCTTCCGCTTTCGCCAAAGCACAGGACGAAACGTCGCTCCTGCTCAATGTCCGCTTGGAGCAGATGTTTCGCCGGACAGGGACGGGGATTGCCGTTCGCCTGGTCGTGATCGACAAGGTGCCTTCTGCGCCTGAGCCAGCGATCACCGGAGATACCTGCGACCTGATCGCGCTCCACGAGCTTGTCACCGCGCTTCCGCGCCGCGCGCAAACATCCGCCAGCCTCCATCGCCTGTCAGTCGGAAAGCCAGTGCGCCTCGTTGGCAAGACTTCGACCCGACCTACGCCGGTTCGACCGATGGCGCCGTTCGCCTCGACACCAGCAGCCACGGCGAATGCGATCGACCTTGCCTATTCGGTCCTCGCCGACCCCGCGCCTGTGCCCGAACAGGCAGGCATCTACCTGCCTTACCGCCCCAGCCGCATCATGTTCGAGGATGCGCCGGTTCATCCCACCCCGCTCGTGGAATCGGTCGCCATGGGTTCGGTCGCAGCACCCCAGCCGGACGTCACACCGCGCCTTCCCGCTTGCTGGCAGGCCGAGGGCCTTCTGTCCGAAGCGCAATGCGAGACACTGGTCTACGCTGCCCAGGCATTTGCGCGCGATCTTTCGGGTCAGTTCAAGGTGAGCCAGGAAGGCACCTCGCTGGAACTCTCCGAGGACGGACACTCCTACCGCCAGGGCTTCTTCCTTGGCGACGGGACCGGAGCTGGCAAGGGTCGGCAGATCGCAGCGGTCATCATGGACCGTTGGCTCGCAGGCGAACGTCGACATATCTGGATCACCAAGAACGAGGCGCTGCTCGAAGATGCTCGCCGCGACTGGGAAGCGCTTGGCGGGCTGCCGCTCGATCTCCAGCCGCTCTCGCGGTGGAAACTCGGCCAGCCCGTAACGATGTCCGAAGGCATTCTCTTCGTCACCTATCCGACG
>FUFK010054454.1_pt1 | contig 24891 bp, 29 predicted proteins | sample 1021851 | NCBI WGS metagenome assembly FUFK01 (sample SAMEA51879418, study PRJEB19060) | metagenome | reverse complement strand
TGGTATTCCACAGTCGGCTGCTATCACTTGTGTAAAGCCGTCGGGTACTGTATCGCAACTGGTGGACGCTGCAAGCGGCATTCACGCTAGGCACAATGACTACTACATTCGTACCGTGCGTGCTGACAACAAAGACCCCCTGACGCAGTTCCTCAAGGAGCAAGGGGTGTACAGTGAAGCAGACGTAACCAAGCCTGACACAACCACCGTGTTCTCATTTGCAATGAGATCACCTGATGCTGCCGTCACACGCACCGACATGACAGCCATAGAACAGCTAGAGTTGTGGAAGACGTACGCAATCCACTGGTGCGAACACAAGCCGTCCGTCACGATCTCCGTGAAGGAACACGAGTGGATGGGCGTGGGTGCGTGGATATACAACAACTTCGACGTGGCGTCAGGCGTGTCGTTCCTCCCTCACACTGATCATTCGTACCAGCAAGCGCCCTATCAGGACATCGAACGAGAAGAATATCTCGAATGGCAAGAACGATTCGGTGCGTTTGAGATCGATTGGGCTGCGCTGTCTGAATACGAAAAGGAAGACAATACATCTGGCTCACGAGAGCTTGCGTGTACGGCAGGTTCGTGTGAGGTAGTTGACCTCAATGCCGCCTAAGAAAGAAACGCGTCCCATATGGAAGCAGGGGAAGGGGTGGATTCAATACGATCCGCCCCGGAACCACCCGTGTTACGAAGAGTGGAGAAAGATCGTTGATCGAAGTAAAGATAACGCCTGAGTTAGTCGAACGTGCAAAAAAGAAAACTGCCCATGTAGGCGTCCTACAGGGCAGCATCACGGGCAGTGCTAGTCATGTGGTGGGTGCTATAGGCGAACTCATCGTAGCCGACCTCACGGGGGCTACAGAGGCGAATACGCACGACTACGATCTCGTCTTGAACGGCAAGCGTATCGACGTAAAAACTAAGCGGTGCAACACGCCGCCCAAAACGTACTACGATTGCTCTGTAGCCGCACACGGATCGAAGCAAGACTGCGACTCATACGTTTTTGTACGCATCAAGATCGACGGCACACGTGCGTGGGTCTTGGGCGAAATAGATAAGCGTGACTTCTATAAAAACGCCACGCACCACCGCCGGGGGGATATCGATCCGGACAATGGATTTGTATTCAAGGCGGATTGCTACAACCTTGCAATCAGCGAGTTACAAGACATTGAAACCGAAAGCACAACTGTTCAAGCTCGAAGCTAACCTACTCACTAACGGTAACGTCGAGCTAACGTACGACTCCGTACGTCCGGAAGATTTTGAACGTACAATGAATGAAGGGATGCCGGAGTACGAGGGTTCGCACTCGGTAGCATCCCTTCTTCGTTACCTTCGTACCGTAGCCGACGAGGCTATGCAGAAGTCTTCTTCTTACCTTTAGTAGCTCCCGCGATACGATCTGCGGCTGTCGGCTTCGGGTTGTTGTCGATACCGGCTTTGACACTGAGCATACCAAATTCAGAGGCTTTACCACCCTTTGCCATCATACCCGTATTCGCAAGTTTAGGCTGTTGCATCATCTGATTTTGCATCTGATTCTGCTGGCCTTGTTTCGCTGACATCATGCCACCCCCGTAAGCCTTCTTGCGGGGTTTTTTCATGGCGGTACCACCGTACATCATCGGCTTGCGCTTGGCTGCACCACCATACATCATGGCCTTGCGTGGGCCGTTGTTGTACGTTTTCATCAGTTTCCTCCTGCTGATTCTTCTTCTGCCATTATTTCATCAAAAAATTCGCCGACAGTGCTTGCGGCCTCCGCTGCTACTGCAACGGTTCCGGCACCGGCTATCCCTGCTAAGGTAGCTACATCTTCTGCGATATCTTCAAAGTTCACGCCTATGTATCCAGCCTCAGTAACAACAAAAGTTATGATCTGATTAGAGAACATGTCGAGTTCTGCCTTTGTCATGTCGTCAGGAAACTCGATAAATTTACGCATCAAGCGTGCAGCCTGTTCGTCATTGGCTGCGAACTTCATCATATCCATGCCCGCCTGTGAGGCGACAGATACGGCCACTTCTGCCGCCACGTACTGTGGACTAACCATACCACGACGAATGTTGAATGCACGAGAGATGAGTTGATTGACGCCAAAGCCTCGTACAATTCCTTCGAGTCGTGGATCGATCTTTTCGTGCTGACTACGCATCACCATGTACTCGGTGATATCTTTGATATACTGGGCGTGTTTCTTGCCGAGAATATCCGCTACAAAAGCGAACGAATTCGGATTGTCTAGCATAGCATAGAGTTCTTCCGGAGCCTCATAATAGACAGCGAATGACTCCTCTCCGAAGGCTTTTTGTGCTTGACCCGGTTGAACCTTGACTCGACCTAAACTCTGTAGACCATCGAAAAGAAGGAGCTTTACGCCTCGATCAACAGCGTCGTCGATCTCCATTTCCGTGCCGCGAATCGTGACAGTGGTCTTTTCGGGATCACCCCCTTGAAGACGCAAGCGTACCTCTTCCTTGAGCGCCTCAATAGATTTTTTACCGCCACCCTTTGTAATATATTCAGTGACAAAATCTTTTCCTGATTCGATACGAAGCGCACGTTTCACAACCGCCAAAGATTCAGTGTCTTTTTTAAGGTTGAGTTCTGCTGCTGCAGCGCCGTTGTCTACACGTTTGGCAAAACTTTCGAGGGCAGAAATAGCCTGCTTGGCGTAGCTTTCGTCTTTTTCAATGAGCTTTTCGATGCTGCGTTGCTCACTGACCATACCTTCGAGGTCGAGAATTTTTACTTCTTTAGGACGACCTTTTCCACGTACCTCTACGGTAAACGCCTCTTCCAAGAATGTGACGCCTTGCATATCAATCGGGTCCATCTTGTATCCGCCAGTTTCGTTCATCCGGTCGAACTCTTGTTTACGTGTGTACGTTTTTTGTTTCGCTTCTCCGGAGACGGCACCGACTCTAAACGGCGTGGTGTCATCGAGATTTTTTACGACTTTCGCTGCCCACGCATCGTACATGAACTCACCGAGAGTAGCCTGTAGGGCACCGAGTCGACGCATACTTTCTGGGTTGGTTGCATCGAAGAATGCTCTGCCCTGTTCGTCTCGATCTGCGAGTTCTGCGATGAGACGCCGAGCTACACTGTCAAACTCCGTTCGATCTGCAGCAGTCGCACCCGGACGGAGCGCCCGCTCCATGCGCCTCACGAGAGGATTGAGGAACGTCTGAGGATCAGTTGCCCCGTAACCGTACATGAACATCTCACCGAAGAGTGTGTCCGTGACCTCTTCGTCACGTGCGGCAGCGCGACGTGCTTCTCGTTGTTCTTTCGTACCGAATGCACCCGGCTTTTGTGAGGCGCGGAGCTTGGCGATAGGACCGTCCTGTCGGAAGAACTTGTCGAACCACTGTACCTTGTACGTGTCTGCAGCAGCTTGCCATTGCTTCTGAAATTCAGGGGCTTGTTGACCTACAATCTCTGCAGCCCGATCCGCGTAGTTGTAATACTGACGAGCTAGGGCCGGGTCTTTGAGAGAGATAGCGTAGTCGTGGAATATGGATACCATATCCATGACTTCTTTTGGTGTCGCTTGAAAAGCGTTGAACTCGCCGCGTGACAGCTTGTATGCAATAATGTCTTGGAGATTTGCGTCTGTGCCCAAGAATGTTTCTAGGCGATTTCCTGCCTCATCAAACTCCGTACGGTGAAGAGCGAGAAGATTATCGACAGCTTCCGGACTGAGCGTACTTAGGGCACGATTAGCCATGTTTTCGAACACGGCTTGTGCCCGCTTGCCCATGCGACCCCGGAATAGCTCCGACTTCGAAGAGAAGAAGTTTTGCAGGCGTGCGGGATTTCGTGTATCACCGAATTGCATACCCTCCATGAGGTCGTACAGTTCGAGTACCATATCCCCAATGTTGATGGTAGTGTCGCCTGCATCCTCATCGAGTTTCCTAAAACCGGCACTAGCCGTGTCTCGTGCGTCATCGATGTGATTCATCATCACAACTTCCATGTTCTTGGAAGTTTCTCCGAAAGCCTCGCGAGTTCCACGTCGAGCTTTTAAGGCTTCACTTCGAGCCATAAGAGCCTCGTTGACGTATCCCCTAGCTCGGGCGTAGTACGAACCTTGTGTCAAGTCCTCCTCGATGCCCGCGCTAACATCGTACCCCAAGTCGATGAGGTCATCTAGTACACGAGAATTAACTTCGATGTCAGGATCAGAAACACCGGCAATGATGGTTTGTTCGATCTGATCACGCAGATTTGCAGCGTTTTTTTCGTTATCGACTTCAGCCTGTGCAGTGGTGCGGCGAAGCGTTTCGATGAAGTCTTGGATACGTTCCCGATCTTGTGGATCGATTACATTTTCATTCATCAATTTTTCGAGATTACGAATTGCGAAGTTGGCCTGATCAATGGCCTTTCTGTTCATATCTTCTGCCGCCCGAGCCTCTCGTGCGCCCATCGCATTCGACAAGTCACCAACATTTACCTTGCCAGTTGAAAGCACGGCTGCTGAACGCATCCAGCCCAAGTTTGACATGACTGCAAATGATTCTTCGAATAGTTTTTCGCCTTCTCTCTGCTTTTCAGTAGGAAGCATTGTGACGATACGTTCTCGGAGTTCCGTGTACTTTTCGATACTATTGACAACCATACTCCGAGAATCATCGTCGAGTACGGAAGATAGTTTTTTTATGTACTCTAAGCCTCTACGTTCTCTATACGAAATACGGCGTCCCGACTTAGTTTCTAGTTCTTTTATGTATGCGTTAATGTCTCGATCCGTGAGAGCGCCCTTCAAGAAGTCTGATTTGACAGTGCCAAAAGTAAACATACTAGTGCCGAAGCCGATAAAATCTTCTGCAGCTTCAGCAGCAATTCCTGCGGGGTTACCGAGTTTGTAGTTTACAGAGGCGAGACCCCACGACGAGAATTTGAGAAGAGGCCGACCGGCAAAAAGGTACATCATCGCCCCTATACCCTCTGCGGCCATACGATCACCACCGAACGCCCCAGTAAAATATTCACCACTAAAATATTGTGCAGCGGCTAGGGGTGCGCCGCCGAGAGCGGTAGTACGCATAACAGGCATACCGTGGAGCTTGATGCGACTACCCCAGAATTGCTGTTGGAGGGTGCGCTTCTGTGCTTGGAGGTCGCCAACCGTGAGCCTTTCTCTCGGAGTACCGCTCTTGTTGATGCGAAGAATTTCTCGATCGAGTTTTAACATCTCGTCTCGAAGACGATTAGCTCCGGCCACAGCGGATTCTATTTCGAGAGCGTTGCTAATCGCTAGCAGATTTGCCTTATCAATTCTGTTTGCGGTGGCTAGCTCTGCAATTTGCTGATTGATGGGCAGTTCACGAATACGATCTGCCAAATACAAAAGGTACTCGTCCTCACTATCCGGTGCTTCTCCTTTCGAAGTGGCATCATCAATTCTCTTTTTAGCATCATCTCCCTCTGCAATGACCTCGCTAACCTGCTCACGAGCCTTCTTGAGTTCTCGCTGACTTAGCTTCACTTTACCCTTCGTTACGCCGTAGAGCATAATGCCTGTATCTACGGCACTCGTGAAGAATTGTTCGAATTCAGTCAAGTTCTCAGTAGCGGCAGTGAGGATTTGTGCTGCAGCATCTTCGCTCACAAAGTCGCGGCGACCGCGTATAACCCTGCCATCAGGTGTTAAAAGAGCTTCGTTGTCTGCACCCCGCAGAGTAGGACGCAAAATTTCTTCGAGTTTTTCCGGATCATCTGCGAAGCGTTTTTCGAGACGCTCAATGAGAACATCGTTCATCGTTTCGTTGAGCATCTGAAGACCCATAGGGTCAGTGATGACTGCGCGGTAGGAGTCACGCCATGCCTCACGAATAGGTCTGTTTGATTCCCAGACTTCGGACAGTGACTTCATTTTTACGGTTTCGTCGAGACCTAAAAATTCTCGACCTGAAGCGTAAATCCCCCGACCCGCCGTCTCTACGACACTAGCTATGCCGTACGGTATGTAATCGAAAATAGCATCACCGACGAAAAATACCGAACCACTAATCAAGCCTTCGTCAACGCGGGTTTGAACAACACGGAACACGTCATTCGTTGTGATCGTCGCGATCATCTCCTCTTCGACGATTCGTGCGTCTTTCGGATCGAGGCCGGTGAGGTTGAGGTTGCCACTGATGGCATTAAAAAGGACGCGCTCCATTCCGTACTGCTTGCCCTGCGCCTTGAGGAGAGCATCGTCGCCCTCTTGCGCTGCGGTTATCGCTTCGGCTGTAGGCTGGAATGTAGTGCCGCCGTACGCGGTCAAGCCCGTGCGAGGCTTACCTGCGTTGTAGACATTTAACGCTCCCGTCAGAAACTCCGTCGCTTTGGCACGGATAGACTCATTCTTAGTTTGATCACGAGATACTTTGAGTGCGGCTTGAAATTCTTCGAGAGGTGTAGTGCCAATACCTTGAATAGCACCTGTTTCGATCATCGAAGCAAAGGTATCAAAATCTGTGTCGGCCCGTTGCGCTTCGAGGCTTTCGGTCATCGACTCTTCGAGCGTTTGACCCGGAGCGTACTCAACGTCGGCACCGGTACGAGAGTCAGTTGGCACTCCCGTTATACCCCCACGCTGAATAGCTTTGCCTACCGCTGTTAAGCCTAGTGCTTCACCGACGGCTTGCGTACCCGTAGCTACAAAATCGCCAGCTTTACGAACATTTCGTGCGGCATCGAGTTTAGGCTCTGTGGTTTCAACTACATCTTGTTGCACATCATGTCTCCGGCATAGCTTCGTTGAGCGTCTTCAGGAGGGTTTCATCCTCTACTGCCATGAACGATCCATCTGGATACCAAGTACCATTTCCACCGGGCAGGTAGACCGTATCCCCTATCTTTACAGCCCCTCCGGCGTACGTTTCGTTGGGCTGAATAATAGTGAGTTTTTGATCTGCAGCCGCTTGAGCTTGCAGGTCACCGCTGCCTAAAAGTCCTGCTCTTTTAGCCATAACGTCGAGACCGTGTACGCCGTGTACCCGGAGTTTATCCGTACGTGTTGCCTGTCCTGATGCAGCAGAGAACGGGATAACTGCAGAGAAACGCTGTCTTTGGTACTCGAACTCATCCATAGCTCGTCGAATCTTTGCTTTCATGGCACGTGGCGTATTGATGTCGCCACCGAGAAGAGCCATCATCTGCCTAACGTCTTGGTCCGACAGGCGTCCGGACGGGTCCGCAGCACGAGCCATCTGGAATGCAAGGGAGATACGAAGGGATTCGAAACGGGCGTACATCTCTTCCATGTCTTCGATAGACATGTCTCGCATGTCTTCCGGACGCTTTTCATAGTTTCTTCGCGCCCGTTGTCGAGCCGCCGAAATTCTGTCGTTCAGGGAGTTGATGTACCCGACGGTCATCACCTCGCCCTCGTCGATGGCTTTTTGATCTTCTGCTGAGATAGCTCTCTGCGATACAAGCTCACCTGTGGACGCATCTATGACAATAGTTTTGCCATCTGTGGCATTTTCAATCGTGAATACATCGACTTCAGCCGCCGTTGTAGTTTCTTCGTTGCCACCAAAGATGAAACCTGCAAGGTTTTTGATCCCTGCAAATTTAGATGCCACAGCGTAGGCAAGAGGAATAGTTTGCATTTCCTTGTCTGCTATTTCGAGAAGCGCACCGAGTCCGACCTCTTTACTCAAAACCTTGCCGAGTTGAGAATCTTGATTTACGATAGCCGTAAAATCTTGTTCAGTAGCGTACGCTCCGAATAAAACTTTTGCTGTGTAGAGTCGGATGTCCTGATCCGGGATTGTCTTCGAACTAGTATTAGGTATACGAGTCGCAGAAGCCTTTTTTGTTTCTGTAAAACTTCGCGGAGTATAGAGAGCGCCGACGATGAGTGCCATCTGTTGAACATCACCGCCGGTTATGTCATCTAGACTTTGAAGGTATTGTGCAGCTTTTGTTTCGTCCATCATCCCGATAGCACTCGCACTTTGAAACTGCGTAGTGATATCGTTTTCAGTCATAAACTGAATAGTCTTGTCCCAGAGAGCATCGCTGTCTGCATCAGTCATGCCGAATACGTTTGTGTATTCCGACCACGTTGCATTTAGAGCATCCAAATCTCCTGCCGGAAGTCCAAAAGATATAGTGAGAGCGTTGTATGCTGGGGTTTCAGCGTCTCCGGGAGCATCGATATTATGTACCCCTCTCTTGGTAAACACAGTAGAACCGGAGCTACCACTACCATCACCACTCCCAGTGGCATTCTCTGCGTTTATACGAAACGCCTTACCGATAATGTTGCCTTTGTAATCTGGAATAGCCAACCTAAAAAATCTGTCTAGTGCTTCTCCCGTAGTTCCGATACCCACCACATCAAGATTTAATATGTCTTGTCCCTCTGATCTATTTTTCTCAACATCAACCGCGAGCGCACTAGCATTAAATCGTGCCACTTGCAAAATGTCTTCCTTGACAGAGTCGGGTGCGGCCATCCATTTGGTACGCGCTTCCTCATTGTGTCCGATCATATACGCTATTTCGTTCAAGTTAGCGGTTGCGTCGTAGGTATTAGACGCGTTACGAACTTCTCTATTAAAAGTGTAGTACGGTTTTTTGTCGTACATAAACGTACGGGCTGCGTCTATGTCTTTGTCTGTCGTAGTCTCTAATGAACTTACAAGCGTACCCAGAGCATCATCATCGACGAGAGGCTCTGTGCGCGTGCCAAACAGGTCTATCTCTTGATCTTCTACAGCCTGACGACCTTGAGAAATGTAGTCTCGAATAGCGTCTACATTTTTAGCGCTAAAGTCGTCCGTGAGGGGCGCAGCGAGAAGCTGCTGCTCTAGGGCATCGAATTTAGCCCGAGCAGTTTGCTGTTCTTGCAATCGCATTCCGATGTTTTGTGTAAAACCCTTTACGAGTCCTGATGCAAGCGCGTATCCTACACCCATAATCTACGACTCCTTTTTCTTTTTCTTCATGGTCATAAAGTTCTCCTCGCGCGGGGGCTGTGGAGCTTGACCTCGACGTATACCTTCGTTGATTGTATCGCTAACGTAAGCGAACATAGCCGGATTATTCTGCTTCATCATCGAGAAGAACGTAGCGTCATCCATCTCGTCTTCAGTTAGAGCGTCGTCATTCTCAAACAGACGATACGGTACGTTTTCGTCCTCTGCCACAGACGCGATATACAATGCTAGTGGACCCTTGATTAACAGACCCACGTCCGGAGAAAATCCGCCCTCTTGAAACGCTTGGAAAATGTACCCCTCTACGAGAGCCTCAACAGACGCACCCACCATGAGCAGCTTCATCATTTCTTGACGTACGTGTGGTACTTCTAAAGAGTCTACGGCCTTAGCGAGTACAGCCTCTGGATTGACATCTTCCTGTGGCTTTCCCCACGGCCAACGCTCATTGTCAGACGTGAGGCCGTAGCCCGGAGGTGCCATAGAAAACGGGTCTTTAGCTTCGATAGTGCCACGCTGGGGGAGAAGTTCTTCTTCCATTTCTTACACCTTCACCTTGATGTCGCCCGGTTGTTTTGTTGCGAGGGTGCGTCGTCCGGGCCGTGTCGTAATCGGAGTTGCGTATTTAGAAGTGAAGTCACGCATCTGTTGATTAGAGCTTTCGGTGAGCATACGACTCACTGCAGAGGTTACGCGCGGATCAGACTGTACTATTCTCTGGACGGGGTCCATACGCATCGCACGAGTGGAGGGTTGACCACGAGTCAACTCGGCGACAGATCGGGGAGTTCGAGCTTGAGGTGCTGAGAAGGGGGATACCATACTCGGTTGACCCTTCTTTCCGGGTGTTAATGCCCCTGTGCTGAGAAGAAAAGACTCGGCCAAGCCCAAGCCGCCCTCGCCGCCGCCACCGCCGGAACCTGTGATCATATTTTGTGCGAGAGATGACGTTGTTTGTTGTTGACCACCCCCGCCCATAATGGCGCTCGCTCCGAGCATAATAAGTGCTGCTTTAAGACCAAACATATTTACGATCCTCTATTCGCGTACCACAGGGCTAACCAGTTGCCGATACCGGCGGCTAGCTCGTCTTTTTGTTGTTGATTATAGAGTGACTTGGTGTTGGCAAACTCCATTGCCATTATACCGACCTCGTGCTGCCTTTGCAAATACGACTCGTTTTTCTGGAAGTTCCACGCGGCATTGTCGCGATACTTTTGCCACAAATTATTGAGAGCGTTTTGACTTGCATTGTATACGTTCTGTGTATTGATACGATTCGTTTCATTTTGTACGGCAGTGTCGGCAGTGTTAACTTGTCTACGCCACTGTACGTTTGACTGATCAACAGCAAACTGCATGTTTGCGTTGAACTTTTCACGATTGTCACGCATCGCAGCGTTAAACTGACCCTGTGCGTTTATTTCACCCGCGTTGAATTGATCCGTAGCAGCCTTTCGGTTGGCGTTTGCCGTTTCGACTTGCGATCCGAGTTCGGCGAAGAATTCCTCGACCTGTAGCTCGTTTTTTGCGTTAAACTGTTGACGTGCATTCTCTTCGGCAGAATCTTTGAAGATAGCTTGTGTCAAGGCGTTGTACGAAAGGGTGTCCGCCTTTTGCTGAGAGTCGAGATTCTTCACTTCCGTAGAGAGAAGAAGCTGCGCGTTGGTAACAGCACCCTGCAAGCGGGCAGACAAGTTTGCCTTGTCCATAGCTGCGATCTGTGCAGCATTAGAGAGAGCAGTTTTTTGTTGATTGTCTAGGTTTTTTAACTGAATCGCAGCATATTTCTGCGCGTCTTGTGCGGCGATAACGACGCCCGACTCCATGACGGCCTGTGTTATGGCGGCTGCGGCCATCGATGACGAACCCAAGCCACGAGCCTGCATGATACCTGCCACTTTACGCACGGCAGGAGCGGCGAAGGCGGGCATAGGCTTACCCTCTTCGATGCTGCTTAGAAGTTGTTCGAGTTGAAACTTTGTGGTTGCTCGTTCGTCGAGTTCTTGAGTAGCAGCGGTTGCCGTCGCCCCCGGAGAAAGCGTACCCTGTATTTGGGTCATGTCGATCTGCGGTGCGGCCTCGATCTGTGCGGCGTCCATCGCCTCGACTTGGGGTGTGATCTGTTGAATAGGACCGATCTGTCCTAAGTTAGTCGGGGTGGTAGGGGTGGTAACTTCAATACCGGTAGTAGGGGCAATACCTGTCGGAGCTACGACTTGACCGGCGAGTTGTGTTCCGGTTGTGGTCTGTATCTCTCCCGTTTGCACCGTCGGACGTACCACATCGACTTGAGGTACCCCAGCCTGTTGTCCAGCGGCGAGTGAGCCGATCTCGGTCATCAGGTCTGCGTCGGTGGATATCTTGTTCGCTTCTGCCATAATTACCTAATTCCCATAAATACTGTGACGACCATAGCCACAACTAGAATCGTGCTACCCATAATCATCGCCTCAAGACGCCACATGCGCTTGTCGAGGGCGTCGAGCTTCTCTTGGACAGCAGCATACCGGATAGCACACTCCTTCTCGTGCGCTTCGAGTTCCATCTGTGTCTTGAGTACGGGTTCCATCGCCAGCTTCATCAGTCGGCGTCAGCGATTGTCAAGTCACCGGCTGCGACCTGTTTCATTATTTCGTCGTAGTGGCGGTTGTCTGGGTCTAGAGGCACGGTCATTGTTTTGCCGTCTATTGTGGCAAGTATAGTTTCATTGACGCCCTCGCGTTGTACATACTTGGCTGATGTAATATTTATATTATTCATAACTACAACTCCGCATCTGCTTCAACACCGCCTAGATATCCGGCATTGGTCGTCATTCCCGAAGATGCAAAATTTGCAAATCCTGTTTTATTTATCAAACTTGCGGTAGTAGAGTTTCCGTGGTCTGCCGACCGCATCCTATGAACTCTAGCTGTGTTTCCTGCGTTGTCACGCAAGGTAATAGTCGGCGTTGCTCTCATAGGCACAGGAAACTCATAACAGACAGCCACTTCTGCTGCGTCAAAAGCAATCCCCGATGCTCCTCCATTAAGAGAGCCGTCTGGGTCTCCTATGTTACTTGTGTGATAGTATCTCAAACAACTATTTAACTCATCGCCAAACGACCGATGCTCAAACGGCGTGGCCTTTTGGCCCAATTCCATTTGTAATCCGGTGACCTTGATATCATTGTCCGTGCTGTCAAAGAATGAACCGATGCCCACAGCCCTCATGTTATCGCTAGAGGCTCGTGACTGCCATGTGTTTGCACTGTATGTGCCACCTGTGTAAGTAGACCCTGCATGGAACCAGAGAGAGATTACGAAACTGACGTTGGCATCGTCATCAAGGGTGCCAGTGGTATCCCCCGGTATTGTGATTTCGTGTCGTGTCCACGAAGTCGTGGTTGTAAACTGATTGCTGTTGATACGGTTGTTATCTCTGTCGTCTAGCTCACACATAAAAGTGAAGGCTTTGTTGGTCTTCATGTAGAACGAAATTGTTATAGGTTCTGCACTAGACGTACCCTTCTTGAACCTTTGTAGGTCTTGCCCCTCAATCTTGTAGTCCATTTTAAGCAACTCACCCGCAGCAATAGAAGTGTCTGCTGTAGTGCAGTCGAGATGAAAAGCGTTCGCAAATCCCGGTAAGTCGGTGACTGCAACTTGCGCTGCTGTAAATCTGCCTGCACTCGTAGAGCCGATAGACAACTGCCAGCGATCAACCGTGGTGTAGCCCGGAGCAGAACCGCCCAGACCTGTAGACGAGGTTCCACGTTGGGCCACTTTACACGCTCCATTGATCACCACATTTTTGCCCGTGATACCCCCGGCATCAGCCGAACCGGCCAAGTCTGCAAAGTCTCTTGCTCGTGTCATTCTCCGGCCTCCAATGCTGCGACTTTAGTCTCAAGCGTTTCTATCTTGGTGATCAACTGCTGAATAACGGAAACGTACATCGCATCCTTTTGACCTAGCTTTGAGGTCTTTGCNAAGCGTGCTGTGCGCTCAGTGTCTGTCTCCGCAGCGTCGTCAGGCTTGTAATTGTTGTTCGGGCCGTANNGCAANTCNNTGTCAGGNAGNTACTGATAGTCGTCGCTGTCCGACANNANTTCAATTTCTTGNACCCAGTACGANTCAACNGNCTCTAGNTCCTGNGCNACNAAGCCCCNNACANCAGACTTNTCACCNTGNAGNTGCGGNTGNTTCCAGTCAAANGTGCGGGTCTGAAACTGCTTGAANTTNGNNAGGTCATANTCNAAGTCTGNNATGTTNTCTTTCAGTCTNTGGTCAGAGTTCGAAGAGATAGATGTGTCGGTGGCCGTCAGGTCTCCGTTTGCAGCAACACGGAACTTTTCTGAAATCTCGCCATCACTGTTATTTGATGCGCTATCCACATCAGTGCTTGTACGAATAACAAAGGCACCGGGGGCATTTGCGTTTGCAGTTCTGACAACGCCGATACCCGCCATGATTCCAGCGTTGTTTTCGTTTCGCCAGTCAATACGGCAAGATTGCAAAACACCGTTTTCATTTGTCGGCGTTTGCATCTCCATACGACCTGTTGAGACAACTCTATAACGCTCTGCATCGTTGATGCGGAAGCGCAAGGAATCATCATCGTGCTTGTACTGAATGCGACCAATGTTTGAGTCACCACTGTCAATAAAATTGATGTTGCCTTCACCACCAGTGCTGGAAGCAATGGACATCCCACAGTTGCCGTTGCTTTCAAGAATTAACTCGTCGGCGTTTGTATTAGGGCTAGAAATGCTCGCATCACTGGTGCGGACGTGAAGAGCGGCGAGCGGGGCATCTTCGCCGATGCCGACTTTGTCAGCACTGGCATCAACGAACAGCATATTTGCGTTGTTGTTGGATTCGACACGGAAATCCACATCGTTACTGCTTTCATTGATTACTACAGCGCCGTCAAGGCTTGCACCGGAACTTGTAACTGTGCCTGTAACGTCAATACCTGCAGCACTGGTGGCAAGTTTAGCTGAGTTGTCGTGATATAAAGTGACTGCACCATCTGTTGCAAATACTGCCTTACTTTCTGAACCGGCAGCGTTTTGTATGTTGAGGTTTGTGTCGGTACGAATGTGAAGGTCACCAGTACCGGCGTCAGTAATAAATGAGCCAGACCCGTTGTGCTGTATCTGCAAGTCCAAGCCCGTGCCTAGATACAATACATCGCTGTCAGCGAGTTTCACATCACCGTTATTGTCGATAGTGGTTGTACCGACTGTCAGAGTGCCATTGTTGATGTCAAAGTCACCGTCAACATTGCCACCAAACACACTGAACGTATCGTAGACAACAATCTCTACTTGATCGTTTGCAGCAAGGGCAGACAGACCGCCGATGGTGTTTGCCGTCGTAGTATTGTAGTCCGTACCTGCAACGAGTGACACGCCGTTCAGCTTGACATCAACAAACTCGCCATCATTAAACGTAAGCGTACCACCAGTGGTCATCGTGCCAGAGATAGATGTCTCACCTCCGCTGGCAGTCAGGTAGTATCGTTGGCGTGTCGCTTGTGATGGTGTCTTACCTAGATATGGCATGTTATGCGTCCTCCAGCGCCGTGACACGAGCCTTGAGGGCGGTCATCTCTGTCTCAAGGGTTTCAATGCGGGTCATTGCTTCCTGCAAGGCTTTGACAGCTTTCATGTACAGGACAGAATATTTAACACCCTTGCGAGTTGTTTCCAGTGGCCCAAGAACAGTATCGCCGTTTTCGTCTTCATATTCACCGTATTCACGGCCCTCAAAAACAAGACCATTCATACCGGCTGTTTCTAGCTCTTGTGCGATAACGCCGATATGAGTTGGGCTTTCTCCGATAAGATTATATTTACGAATCTGTAATGCTTTGATGTCATCCCACTGACTAGTAGCGTCAGCTATGTTTTCTTTGTAACGCTGATCTGAGAAACCACCGTAACTGTTGTTTGCATTTTCCAAGTCACCATCAGGACGAATTAGCATTTTGAGGTCACTGTCATTGTCAAACACAGTGAGCATATTAAATTCGTTAGTCGCATTGTCCCGAGTTGCAATTATCTTCACCACGTCATTGGCAAAAGACGTGTGAGTTGCCTTGAACTGACCAGCGGACTGGCTAGTACCATTGTGTCTGGCGGTAACAGTCGCTGGAGGACTTGTTTCATCGCCAAAACCAGTGTTGCCGTTTCCGATGAAGGATGAGCCGCTGGTGGCAAGTTTAATTCTGTTGGTACCAGAAGCGTCATAAAGAGCCGCACTTGCATTATTACTACCATCAAACTCAAACAAGTGCAGAGCATCTGTATCAGATGAGTTTACGAACCGTGCGCCGTTGCCTTGAACATGAAGGGTCGAGGCAGTTGAACTTGCTCCGATGCCAAACAGCCCTGCCTGACTGATGTTTACTGGCGTAACAAACCCACCTGACCTGTCATCGTCACAGGTAAGAATATTGAACTCACCACCACTTACTTGGAAGCCCCAGAACTGGTCATCAGAGGATGCGTCTGTGTCTTGCAAAAACAGTTGTGTATTGCCCGTAGATTTAAAGATAGAGGCGTTTGCGTGGGTAGATGTGGTTACATCTAGTGCTGCGCTTGAGGTTAGACCATCAACTGTGGTTGTCCCGTCAACATCTACGTTTCCGGTGACATCAAGATTACCCGCTGCCGTTGCGTTGCCCGTAAGTGCAGTGGTGCCACTGACAGAGGCATTGCCGCTGACAGTTAACCCATCTGCAGTGGTAAATCGTGATACTCCTGCACCAATGTACGGCATTAGGTAATCTCCATGATGCTCATAGTTACGCTGGCCTTGTCAGCAACAGAACAGTCGATCTGAATCTTGTCTGTTGTTTCGAGAACCACTTTGTTACCTGAAAGAATTTCGAGAGACGAACCTACTGGGAGGGGTGCATCTTTCAACAGGAACGTCGTCGTGTTGGTTGCAGTGCGCCCACCGCCCGATGTATCACTGACCAGCTTCACGCTCACCGTGACTTGGCTGGTGTGTACGTTTGCAAGCACCATACCCAAGATGATTGTGGTAGTGCTGCCGGGGCAGGTGTAAAGGTCTTCTGGCGTACCGCTAGATGCTGGCATAACGTCATGCGATACTACCTTGAATGTGTTAGCCATTTGTTATCCCTTCTCGGATATAGTATACGTCATTTATTGTTGATTGTCAAGGTCAGCCGAGTGCAATCGCAAGGGCTGTCGCCTCGTCGGCGATTACTGTGTTGAGGGCGGTGCCGTTCACTGTGATTGCGTCCGCCTCTAGGGTTCCGTCGATGTCAGCATCGCCAGAGATGTCGAGTGATCCAGCGTCGAGTTCGCCCGTCAGGGTGATGTTGCGGAAGCTAGATACATCTTTGTTTGCGTCAACAGTCACAACCTTGCTGGCTACGACTGTGCCTACAGACGCGCCCGTGTCGCTGTAGTTGAGTTCTGCCGTGGTGGCAGTGACCCCGTCGAGGATGTTCAGTTCCGATGCCGTCGAAGTCACACCATCTAGGATGTTGAGTTCTGCAGCAGTCGAGGTTACCCCGTCGAGGATATTGAGTTCAGCGGCGGTGGACGTAACATTCGTACCCCCGATGTCGAGTGTAGTCATCGACACTTCACCGGCTACGGTCAAGACGCCGTTCGCTACCGTCATNAAGTCGGTGTCGTCNGTGTGACCNATAGTGGTGCCGTTGATGACAACGTCGTCGATGTCGAGCGATCCGCCGGTAATCAAGCCNGTGGTTGTGATCGTCGAGGAGCCGTTGTCGATGTTGCCGAATCCGCTCGTGATAGAACCGGAGTCGAGTGCGCCGACGGTGGTGATGTTCGATGTCGTGTCGAGTGCAGACTCGAAGAACGTCTCGAAGTCGGACAGGGCAACCTGCTTCATNGTGCCGTTGTCGTTGACGATGAGACGGTCTGCATCCGCAAGTGTCGTGGATGTGGCCGACGTGTCTCCGTCGAGGANNTTNACTTCTGCGGTGGTTGCCGTCACGCCGTCGAGGATNTTGAGTTCNGCGGCAGTAGANGTTACTCCGTCNAGNATGTTGAGTTCAGCAGCGGTAGAAGTTACACCGTCAAGGATGTTCAACTCTGCTGCCGTCGAGGTNACGTTTGTGCCCCCGATGTCGAGCGTNGTTACNGANAGTTCGCCAGCGACTGTGGCGATACCGTTTGCAACTGTGATGAGGTCTGTGTCATCCGTGTGGCCGATGGTGCTGCCATTGATCACAACATCATCAATGTCGAGGGAGCCGCCTGTGATCAGGCCGGTAGTTGTGATAGTGGACGAGCCGTTGTTGATATTGCCGAAGCCGCTGGTGATCGATCCGGAGTTGAGGGCACCCACTGTCGTCACGTTAGACAGCGTGTCGAGTGCGCCTTCGAAGTATGTCTCGAAGTCCGTGAGTGCGACTTGCACCATCGTACCGTCGTCGTTCACAACGACACGGTCAGCGTCAGCGAGTGTGGTCGAGGTGGCGGATGTGTTGCCGTCNATGATGTTGATCTCGGCAGCAGTNGACGTTACGCCGTCAAGNATGTTCAGTTCTGCAGCNGTGGACGTAACNCCNTCCATGATGTTCAACTCAGCGGCAGTAGCCGTGATGGCAGTGCCGTTGAAGTTGATGGCGTCTACGTGAGCCGTGCCGTCGATGTACAGGTCTTTGAACTCTTTGCTCGACGAACCGAGATCNATGTCGTTGTCAGTNGTCGGCTCAATCACGCCGTCCTTGACGACAAACTGTTCTGTGGACGTACCCGATACGTCGATACTGACTTCGATCTGATTGTTCGGATTATCAACAACAACCTTGTTCTTCGGCGTAGTCTCGCCCGGATCACCGATGAGTCCGATGACCGGACCCTCTGCTGCCGTGCCGTCGTGTTTGTGACCAGACGAATTGTTGAATGCAGCTAGTACCTGATCAAATTCGTTGTTACTGTGTGCGGCGGTAATCGTATCGCCGTCAGAGTACGAAGACTGCCTAGTGTATCCTGCCATGTGTTATCTCCTGCCCCCCGGCGTAAATTCTAATTGGTAACCTTTTAGTGAGATGGGGGCTGCGCCTTGTGTGTCGTCCAAGCGTACGGCTACTGTGAATCCCCCGCCCTCTACGCTCTGTCGCACGAGCGGTGTACCCGATGATCCGTACACTGCGGTGCCGTATGTCGATGCTGCCAAGCCGTAGATGGCGATTGCCGACCCGCTGGTCAGATCGTACTCTGCAGGTTGTGGTACGTCTGCAGAGCTAAAGTCGTAACGAATACGAAACTTGGAGTTCACCGCACTTTCGTTTTCGTAGTTCCAGATGATACGCTGCATCAGCTTGCGGATGCCAGCATCACCCATCGTGTAATCCGGTGAACGATAGATAGCGTTTATGTTTGTGCCATCGAACGTGTTGCCAGACTCTTGCTTGTATATGTATCCGTCGTGTCCGCCGTGAAGGATTGTCTCGGTGCCGCTGATGAAGCCCGATGCACAACAGGCGGGTTTGATGCCCTTGATGTCAGCATACTCCCAGCCTATGCCCCCCTCAGTGCCAGCCTTGATGACTCCGATGAGTCCGGGCTGCGTGGATTCAGCGCCNGTNTCCGACGGNAAGAACAAGCGATACTGTGTCTTACNCCTNATNACCAACGACGAGATGCGGTCCGTAGTGACGTTGTCCAAGCGCGGCTGTACCTGCTTCGATACGGTGCCGAGTTCAACGTCGCCAATCTTCTCTGTACCAGCAACCGTACGCAAACCGTCAGGTGCAAGAAAGACGATGTCACCCGATATCTCTTGGATGCTGAAGCCGTCTACACAACCAATCTTACGTGTGACTGGTACGACTGCAAAGTCAGACAGACTCGAACCCGTGATCTTGAAGATAGAGTCTTCACAGAAAACAAAGAGACTTTCACGGAAGACCTTGATGCCCTTGATGATGCCGTCAACCTTAATTGANCCGGCACCACTGCCNNNNGTGAAATCNTCTTCNTCAAACGGTACACTNAAGATAAGTTCTTGCGGACTTGCAGACATACCCGCATAAAATACGTGGCTTCGGAANACCTCTACAAACTNGGGGTCNGCNGGTCTGCCGCTGGCACTTACNTCNGTNANNCTGCTGTTGTNAAAGACNGATGCNAGNTTTGCNCCGTCTACAAANACNACNTTGTCNGTGCCNTTGAAGTTGAAGTTGACGAAGTTGTATCGGCCTGCGCTGGTGCGTCCTGTGTCTATCTCTGTCCACGATCCAGTTGCGCCACCCTTGAATACCTTTGTGCCTCGTGCGGCAATGACCTGATCTTTGTAGATGTGTACGCCAAGAACCTTTTCGGTGGACGCGCTAGTCTGTGGTACGATGTTAGAGTTGAATTTGGCAAAGCCGTTGAGGCGACGATAGCCCCCGTTGATATCCGGCTCGAAGTTTTGCAACTGGGTTGCCGCTCCCGGTGGGAGAGTGAAGGCATCCTTGTCGAGCATCAAGCCGCCGCCTAGCTTCACAACAAACGGACTGAGTAGTGAAGTATCTGGCATCAGACAGCCCTCATGTAGTCCTTACGATTGATCAGTTCGATACGCATACGCCCGAGACCATCGACGTAATCCTTCAGGGCAAGTTGTGAAAACTGGACATCCGAGCGGAGCATGTGTGTGTAGTATCGGGCGCGGTTTACGATTACGTCGTGAAAGCGCTCCGGAATCGAAGGAGTGTCNGTATTGGCAGACATGTCACTCACCGTCTGGTAATAATAATACCGGACTGTGTACGTGGACACATCCGGGACGGGAGACAAGCCNANTTTTTGATCNGGCGTTTTGTAAATAAACTCAGGCAGGGCACGCGAACTCGTGTCTGGATTNGTGTCGGCCTCGTTNCGCCGCTCCAGATACTCGTTNAATGAAAGGTACTTCAGTTTTCTTTCCGACGTTGACGCGGACTCTTGTACAGTAAAGCTGTCATAATCAACAGTCTTCGCATCCGACTCTCGGGAATATTCTGCTGTTCCTGCAGTAGTCGTAAAAGACTGACTAACAACAGTGAACGGCCACTCAACTTCGGAGTTGATAATGTCNCGCTGTGNTTTGTTNANAAAGTCTTTGACTGANGTNTGGATACCGCGNGTCGAAGAAACTGTGGTAATCTCCACTTCATTGATTTCTCGTAACACAGCGTTTATGAGTTGTAAAAATGTCATCTATCGTACCTTGCGATATGCACGGGTCTTCTTTGCTATCTTCTTCGGTTGCCTAGCAACCTGTTTACCCGCCTTCGTGGCCTTACGCTTNGCGCGAGTCGTAGCAGCGTANTCNTTCGCGGANAGCGCCTTAATAGCTTTTTCCGGTAGATATCTTTCCCCGGTAGCTTTCGGACCTTGTGTGGACGGCTTGCCACTNTTGGTGCGCCACTTCTGCTTAGTCCACGCTGTCAAAGAGCGTTGGCTCTTCTTCTTCGGCATCTGCCATCTCCATNGTAAGCGTAGCCAGTGCGGCTAGTTTGTCTTGCGCGTCACCCCACTTCGTAAGCGCCGCGTCCATCTCCTCCAGCAAACCCGGATGTTCACCGACGCCCACCGGCCTATCCATGTAAACTTGGAATACAAACTCTGCATCCGCCATCTCCGCCTGATATTTATGCTGTAGCGCTTGTATAGCCAGCTTTTGCATGTCAACCCCCAAATACCCTTAGTATATCACAAATACGTAAATTTTGCAAGTAAATTATAGTCGTCCCTGATGATGCAGGATCAAAGCAACTATCGATCCGAGTATGCCAAGAAAAAGAAAGCCGAATGCAATAATTATTGTCCACTCAATAATCTGTTTGTTTTTACGCCTACGGGCTTCTTCTGCTTCGCGGCGTGCAATTCGCGCCTTTGCCTGAAAGCGCTGCCAGTCACCCCACAAGCCGGGGCGTCCAGCGTAAATCATAATCTGCTTGAGTTGTTCTTCTTGCTCTCGTATCTGTTCGAGGGCCATAAACTCTTCGAGGTCTGAGCCGCCACCCTTCTTGCTTGCCTTACGCTGTAGGTCTTCCTTCGCACCNACAAAGNTGGCAATAGCNCTACCNGCAGCGGCAATNTCCTTGCCGTTCTGGACAGCCGTCTTGATGACGGCAAAGGCAGCGTTTGCAGCAGCTAGTTCGGCAAGCATTAGTAGACTCGTACACTCTCATTGACTAATTTAGGTAGGCAGTATGCCGTCACCGTATTCCCTTGTTTGTGGAGGGTTTGTGCGTACCATACGCATTCGTTGAGGTCGCGGAAGTACATGTCATTACTGACTTGACGTTTGTCNTCTCCTGTGCCAAGAAAGACAAACAGGAGAAAGACATGTTGCATCAGTCTTTGTAACCGCCCCCTGCTTTTTTGTAGGCTTGACGCAAGCATCTGNGCTTTACGCGCCGACCACTGTCCGGGGCGTCCNCCCTTNCCACNGGCTTTGATGCGATTGAACAGACGCTTTCTCATTCCGGGCTTGGTGTAGTTACCAGCNTCGTTGACTCGGCTTTTNCTTTTTGCTTTGCCGCCNTTTGCGAGTTNNACAGGATCATTTTTTTTGTATTTACCCTTAGTNANTNNATGNAANGACTTAGGAGTCATAGGAGCATTAGACTCGTGTCCTGTCCTTCCCTCTTTATCTTTAAACGGACGTACCCGCAGAGTGGGTTTTCTGTGCATAACAAACGGAGCGACAGGGCGACGATCGTAATTTTGCCCTTCTTCTCGACGTTTTTTCTCTTGCGAGTTCTGTGCGCTACGAGGCGGTGTGTATCTAGTGGTCATCGTTTTTTCCCTTGTCCATTATAGTATGCCTTGCTTACCTTGCCGCCCTTAGCATTCGGTCTACGCATACCCTCAAACATACCTGCACCCTCAAACTGCAAAAGAGAGTCGATCAATGTATCTCTATCTAGAAGTTTACCGTCCCTGTCTTTAGCTGAGAAACCCACACTACGCGCAACAGCGAGTAATTCACGCATAGTCATCTTTTCAAAAAACGCTTCAGACATCAAAACTCTCCCTTGACCATCGCATCCGAGAGCTTTGTGGCCCGCGAACCTACTTGTTTCGCCCATCTGGAATCGAGCATCTCTCGCCCAGCGGCGTCGAACTTGTGGTCGTGAATCGCACCCCACATCTTCTTAAATTTACAGAGGCGTGGCACGCCCATATTGAAGGCCATGTCCATCAGAATTAGTTGACGTACCGCGTCCAAGTCGTTAACGACAGGCTGCACACGGCACAACTCTTCCTCAACAATCTTGATGTCGTTCATGGCAAGATATCGTGCATCCGCTTCGGTGATACCATGTTCGTACACAATAGCCATCGACGGAATGTCCATGTAATCGAGTTCTTCCTTACTAATCCCCCGGTCTTTTAAATTGCGCCCGATACCAATAGTGTCGATGCCGAGAGTGTCCTGATACACAGTGAGGACCATGCCCTCGTGTGCAATCAGCTTGTCGAGAAAATGTGATGTGTTATATTTCATTTGTTCGTCTCATGTCCCATCCACACTGCGAACGCTCCCGTCATCGCCCCCGTCACCACACTTACAAGTGCAGCCTGTTGACTCGTCGGGTCCGCTAGTCCCATGAACCACTCCACTACGCGCCATGCTGAAATCGACATTCCCAACATCATCAAACGGGGGAGTATCTTCCACTTCAGGATGCGCTCCATAGTNACTTCGGCCATGCTTANTTCTTCCCAAAGAACTTAGTAGCGCTACGAACGCCAAATGAGGCAGCAACGATAACCCCCAGAGAATACTGATACCACTGCGGCATAGCTTGGAGTTGCGCAAAACCATTAGATACTACCTCTTCCATTCCGGGNATAAACGCNAGGATCAGGGGCACCGAAAACAAAATGACCAGCCACTCGTCTTTCCACGAGTTCTGGCTACCCTTGATTGCTTCTAAGTCCCAGTCTATTTCACCTGTGGCTTTCTTTTCCATGATGACCGCTTCGGCTTTTGCCTTTGCGACTTTGGCCCCTGTCTCGGCTTTTGTCTTTTCGACCTTGCCCTCTAGCCACGTACCGGCTAGATTTGCTATAGGTCCGATAAGTGCGGCTAACATTTCCACCTCTTCCGAGCCTGTCTCAAGCGGCTGTTCGGATTCTTTGCTGCTTTAGGGAACTTCTTCATCTGACCAGCAGAACGAGCGCAGAACGACTTGCGCCGCTTTGCGTCCTTGCTTCCGGGCTTCACTTTACCCGTGACTGCAGTCTTGAGTTTGGAGCCGGGGTTCTTGCGTCGATATGCAGCCACCCCGGCCTTAGTCATGCCAGCCCCTGCTTTCGTAGGTCGAAAGTTCTTTTTGTTACGGGCTGGCATTTTGTCGGCTTTGCGTGCCATCATTTCTTCCTTGCGGTTTGTGCAGCACGCCTGAAGTTGCCGGTTGTTGGTGCGCCTTTGCTACCAGCCTTACGCATCTTNTCGCCGCTACCGGCTTTGATGCGACGACGCTTGGCTGCGATGTTTGCGTATAGTCCGGGACGTTTCGCCATCAGCCTATGCCTTTACTAGCTTGTAGCCTTTTTTCTTAGCAGCGGCACGAATTGTTGCGAGGGTCATAGCGGGTTTAGCTGCGGCTTTTTTCTTGCCGCCTGCTGCGCCGCCTTTTGCGTAGCCCTTTGACTTCATGGCAGCACGACCGCCCTTCTTCATCATCATCTTCCGGCCACCGCGCATACCACCTTTTGCCATACCTTTGGCTTTGGTCTTGCCGCCGCGCTTCATGCCTTTACTCTTCATCATCTTCTTCATAATCGCTCTCCGCGTAGAGGTTGTCGAATACCCGTGCCGTATCNCTGACNTAGTTCGGGTCTTGCTTTGAATGATGGACCCACTGACTAGGAGTGAAATCCGGTGGGCCATCGCCCGTTACAAACCACGCCGGGTTCGTTACTCGTACTCTATTGTTTGGTAGGGCAACGATGTTGCCTGTCCACTTGCCAGCATCCATGAGTTCGAGTACGTGACTCTGCTTGTGCTGCGCTGGATCGTCCGCTACTTCAGTGTCTGTGTAGTCTACGGTGAAGTAGTATTTAGCCGGATAAAACTCTCCGTCTATCTTTGCCAACCACGGGCAGGGTGTACCTCTGTTGAGTACAAATACTGAGTGGTGATGTGACTGACAGTCCCACGGCTGTGCCAAATAAGTAGGAATAGGTTCAGGCCATTCATCGAAGGGTGTGTCCCCTACTAGGGCTGTGAGGGGCATACGTGCCCACATCGCTCCGCCGTGTACGTTTTCTTCTTCGTCGCACCCCGTAAACAAGACTTGGAATGACAGGGTACGCATAGGCAGGGTAGTTACCCCGATCACCATTGCATGTAAGAATTCACCGTGATATCTATCGTGACCTGTGGTGTATTCTCTTCGCACCCACGCTTTGAAGTACGGAATGTTACTCGTGATATAATTCATCAGGAATGCTCCTCTGGGAGTTTACCCCGGCAGGGGATTCCTGCTTTTACCACATAAAAAAAAGGTAGTCAAGGGGGCACGAAGCCCCCAAGACAAAGTTTGTTAGGTGCCGGTCGAAACCGTAGCAGACTCAACAGGGTTCTGCGACACGTCGCACAGGACGGCGTGTACACGGAAACGCAGTGCAGTCGTACCGGATGATCCGGAGTCGAGCACAGTCACCTGAACAGAGTCAGCAGAAGTGACCATGTTGTTTGCCGTCGCCTTCAGATTGAACTGAAGGATTGCGGCAGCGTTACTTGCACCACCGTCAACGAAGGCGTCAACATCATCGCTGGTACCTACGTCGAGCGTCACGGAAGCGTTGCCCGAAGCCTCAAGGACTTCCAGACAGCCACCGATCACCATCGTATCTGCAGGCAGATCGATGAGCTTGACGATGTCAGCGCCAGCGAGCGAGGTGTTATCCACCGCGTCGTAAACCGGGGAGGTG
>FUFK010038102.1_pt1 | contig 24895 bp, 43 predicted proteins | sample 1021851 | NCBI WGS metagenome assembly FUFK01 (sample SAMEA51879418, study PRJEB19060) | metagenome | reverse complement strand
CCTAAAATGAAAGTTATTGATTTTCTAAGTGGTATTTTCAAAATGTTTAATCTTGTTGCACAAAAAGAAGCAGACGGAAAAATTAATATACAACTTGCTAGTGTNTATTTAGANNNCGGNAATGCTTATGATATTACAAGGTATATAGATATTGAAAGTTCTTCTNTTGAAAGAATAGCACCTTTTAATAAAATGGAGTTTAAGTTNAAAAGTAAAAAAAGTTTCTTAGTTCAGTTTGCAGATGAGATTAACGGAATACCTTTNGCNGAAGAAAGTTTTCCTGTTGGTATTCAAGANATACCTTATGACGGAACACCTTATAATNTTGTGTTGCCTTTTGAAAAAATGATGTATGAAAGATTNAATGATGAAACAACAGANGTTCAATCTGANATAGGNCAAGGTGCAATGTTAGATAAAAAGTTTGAACCAACAATAGGCGAGCCATTAATATTTTTTCCTATNAGACAAGCNAATACAGATANTACATTTAANATAGAAGATGANACNAGTACACTACAAACGCCAACACANTATATGAGACCNAGTAATAGAAGTGTAGNTAATTTNTATGCAACNGGTTANNCNGGNAAATTACAAATGAACTTTGGAGTTGAAGCTGATGAATATACAGGTGGAACAGTAAGTACAGATTCAAACTTATATAGTTCAGGGTATTCAAATTTTGTAGAAGCAATGTTTAATAGGCAAGGTAGAATGTTAAAAGTGAATGCTTATTTACCTCAAAGTATTTTATTAAAGTATAATTTAAACGATAAGTTTATTGTAAACAACATATCTTATAGAATTAATAGTATTAAAACTAATCTACTAACAAACAAATCACAACTAGAATTATATAACAAAAATGAGTTTATTTCAAGTGTTGTAAATAAAGCAAGTTCAATTTTTGAAAGAGTGCCAGGTGCAACGGCAACAAAAACCAAAACAACAATAACTGTTACTTATGATAAATTTTCTTCTGTTCCAAATAATTTTTCTGATTATGATATTTTATTAGACGGAGATACACAAAGCCGAAGAAAACAAACAGATACAAATTCTTTTACTATAAGCGGTTTAGAATCTGGAACATATTATATAGTAACATTAAGAGCGGTATATTCTATATTAACAGATAAAGGCACAACAGATACTGCGTTTTCAACTGATTTAAACCTTGAAGTAACAACAGAAGAATGATAAANTTAATTTTAGATACATTAAAATANTCTAACGGAGAAACAGAGAATATAAGAATAGCNCAAGGTAANTACAAGTTACCTATGACTTTAAAAGAAGCAATAAAAGAAATAAAAAGTAAATTCAAATGGTAGAAAAGGTAGTAGACATAAAGGTCAATGGCAAAGATGCCTTAGCAACATTAAAAGACATAAACTCTACAATAGACGAGCAGAGAGAAATACTCGTAATGTTAGAGGAAGAATATATGAAAGCCAAAAAGGCTTTAGATGATTATAATAAGTCTGGTAAAGTAAACTTATCACAAGAAGCGGCACTAAAAAAGGCTCTTAAAGAAAGAAAGGACGCTCTTGACGACCAAAGGTTAGGTCTTAAAAAATTAGCAGTAGAACAAAGAGCAGCAAATGCACAAGTTAAGGAATTTAGAGAAGGGCAAAAAGACCAAACCAATATCATAAGAGGTATTGATAAACTTACAGGTGGTTTCGCTACAAAAATAGTTAAACTTAAAAAAGGTTTCTTATCGGGGTTGAAAGGCATAAAAGCGTTTAACCTCGGTCTAAGCGGTATGAAGAAAGCTCTTATAGCAACAGGTATAGGTGCNTTAGTTGTTCTTGTAGGAGTTCTTATCGCGAACTTTGATAAGTTNAAAGGCTTAATGAGTGGCGTATCTGCTGAGAGTAAGAAAGCGGCAGAAAATGCAAAGGCACAAGCAGAGGAGTCTCAAGATGCTTTAGATACATTAGAGAGTAGCGAAAATATTTTAAGAGCACAAGGTAAGTCCGAAAAGGAAATACTTGAAATGAAGAAGAAGCAGACTGATGAAGTTATTGCTAACCTTACTGCTCAATTAGAAGCACAGAAAGCGATTAAAGACGCACAAGTACAAACTGCTAAACGTAATTCAAAAATATTAACAGGGATATTAGATTTCTTATTAACTCCTATTACAACGCTTACTAAAACAATAGATGCTATTGGTGCAAAATTAGGTAAGAACTTAGGTTTAACAAAAAAAATAAAAGACTTCACAAAAGAAGTAGGTAAGTTTACTTTTAGCGGAGAAGACGAAGATTTAGATAATGAAATTAAAGAAACAGAAAAAAAGTTACTTGCTATACAAAATAAACGAGCAGGTTATGACTTGCAAGAAAAGAAAAATCAAAAGAAACATAATGATGATTTAGAAAAAGAGGAAGAAGAAGCAGCAAGAAAATTAGCAGAACTTAAAGAAAAGATAAGAGTAGCAAATGCTAATAAAGAAGCCGAAGCAAGACAAAAAGAACTTGACGATATTAAAGCAGCTAATGAAGAACTACTTAAAGAAGCAGAAGCGGCAGGTTTAAGAACAGAAGAATTAGAAACTTCACTCGCTGAGAGATTACAAGCTAAGAAAGATGAATTTGCTCAACAGGATAAAGAACGAGAAGAAAAAAGACAAAAAGAAGAAGACCAAAAGAAAAAAGAGGAAAGCGAAAAAGCATTAGAAGAATTAGAATTAGGTAAAGAGTTTGACCAACTTAATTTTGANGAAGCAAGAAACTTAATAAACGAAAGAGAAGCGTTATTATTAGATGATAAAAGAATAAGTGATGAACATAGAACACAATTAGAACAAGAGTTCGCAGATGCAAGAACATTAATATCTCAAAAAGAAGCTGCAGCAAAGGCGGCATCTGCAATGAGTTTCGCTACATCTTTGAATAAGGTTGGAGACTTAGTTGGTAAAGAAACACAAGCAGGTAAACTTGCAAGTAGTGCGGCGGCATTAATACAAACATATTTGGCGGCACAACAAGCACGTACAAGTCAATTAGCTATACCAACACCGGACGCACCTGCAAGAGCGGCAATAGCAATGGCAGTAGAGATAGCGGCAGGTCTTAAAAATGTTAAAGAAATAAACTCAACTAAAGTACCACGAGCAAGTGGTGGTGGTGCGCCACCTGTACCAGCAACGGTAACAAGAGCACCAAGTTTTAATATTGTTGGTACTTCCGAGACAAGTCAGTTAGCTGATTCAGTTGCAGGTCAAATGAGTGAGCCTGTACAAGCTTATGTAGTTGCACAAGATGTAACAACTGCTCAGAGTTTAGAAAATGGTATAATTGAAGGTGCCTCAATATAAATGCAAAAAAAAATAATTTAATCGTTATAATAGTATGAAAATAGTAGAATTAATTTTAGATGAAAGCCAAGACAATTTTGTTGAAGCTATAAGTGTTGTTGAACACCCAGCGATAGAAGAAGATTTCGTAGCGTTGAAATCACAAGACTTTAAATTCGCAGAACAAGATAAAGAAAGAAAAATATTGATAGGTCCTATACTTATTCCGAATAAACCAATATATAGGCAAAATGAAAAAGAGCAATACTATATATACTTCAATAGAAACACAGTAAGAAAGGCTTCACAACTATANCTNAAACAAGGACATCAAGGTAATTCAACATTAGAACACGAAAGTAAATTAAGNGGTTTAACATTAGTAGAAAGTTGGATTGTNGAAGATAAANAGAATGATAAATCAAATATGTACGGAATGGACGTACCATTAGGTACTTGGATGGGTTCTGTAAAAGTTGATAANGATGANATNTGGAANAACTATGTTAAAACAGGTAAGGTAAAAGGTTTTAGTATTGAGGGATATTTTGCAGATAAAATGGAAAGACCAAAAGAAGGTATTAATGATTTTCCAACAGAAGAAGATTTATCTAATGATATGTTAGAAGAACTTACAGCGGTTTTAAGAGGTGTTAAATTAAAAACATATAATGACTATCCACAAGCAGCAGTAAACAACGCTAAAAGAGCCTTAAAATACAAAAAAGAGAATGGTAGTAGTTGTGGCACAAGTGTAGGTTGGACGAGAGCTAATCAATTATCTAAAAAAGAAAAAATTAGTCGTTCAACTATTGCGCGTATGGCTTCTTTTAAAAGACACGAAAAGAACAAAGATGTGCCTTACACAGAGGGTTGCGGTGGAATTATGTATGATGCTTGGGGTGGTGCCGCAGGTGTAAATTGGGCAATAAGCAAACTAAAACAAATTGATAAAGAAAAACTTGAAGATGATTATATAGTAGTAAGCGAAGACTATGCTATAATCAATAATAGACTAGCGTACCCTACACAAGAGATAGCAGAACAAGTTGCTAAAGATTTAGGTTGCAAAGGTTTTCATACTCACGACATAGATGATAAGACTTGGTATATGCCTTGTGAATATCACGCTATTGATTTAGATGATGATGATAACCCTTGTTGGGACGGGTACGAAATGGTCGGAACAAAAGAATTAGACGGAAGAATAGTACCAAACTGTGTGCCAATAAAATGATAAGAAAATTAATAAGAAAAATAGGATTTAAAACACCAGGCAGGTCAACACCGAGAGGTAGAAAAAGAGGTTGCCTTTGTGAAGACAATACTTATCATAGAAATTGTTGTGACGGAAGTTTACAAGCACAAGGTATTGGCTCAATCTAATAACTGCTTAAACGCAAAACAATAAATATTAATCGTTATATAAACAAAACATAATTATGAACAATGCTACAAATACATTAAACAAGGTCAAAGCAGTGCTTGGTCTTGAAGTTAAAATGGAGCAATTGAAAATGGAAAACGGAACTCTTTTAGAAGCTGATAAGTTTGAAAAGGGCGAGCCAGTTTTTATTGTTACCGAAGATGAGAAAGTTGCTTTACCTGTTGGTGCTTATGAATTGGAAGACAACAAAACTTTGATTGTAGAAGAAGAAGGTATTATAGCTTCTTTAGGAGAACACGAAGTTGAGGAAGAAGAAAAGAAAGAAGAAGAAGAAGAAAAAGTTGAAGCAAACTACGTTACAAAAGAAGAACTTGAATCTGCAGTTGATGAAATCAAAGCTATGATTGAAGAAGTGAAAGCAGGTTGGCACGAGAAAAAAGAAGACGAGGAGAAAGAAATGGGATATGATGATAAAGAAGAAATGTCCGAATCTAACGACTTGAAAAAAGAATTGTCAAAGCCAGCATCACAACCTTTCAAACATAACCCTGAAGGTACTGCTGAAACAAAAAGAATGGTAAGGTTCGCCACAAAAAGACCAAAGAATACATTAGATATAATTTTTGAAAAATTTAACAATAAAAAATAAAAAAAGATGAGTACAAAGAAAGTAAACCTTTATTCCGGTACCGCTTCTATGCAAGATATTACTTCTACTTATGCAGGAGAATTTGCAGGGGAATACATTGCGGCGGCGTTACTATCTGGAAAAACATTAGCTGACGGTTCTATTACTATTAAGCCAAATGTTAAGTACAAAGAAGTTATTAAGAAATTAAAAGATGTAACATCATTCATTGGAAACGCAGATTGTGATTTCAGTGCTACTGCTGACGCTTTTGATTTAGAAGAAAGAGTATTAGAGCCTAAAGAACTACAAGTTAATTTAGAGCTTTGTAAAAAAGATTTCGTAAGAGATTGGGAAGCAGCCGATATGGGATTCTCTGCTTATCACAATTTACCTCCAAAGTTTAGCGACTTTATTCTAGGACACGTTGCGGCTTCTGTTGCTGAAGCAACTGAAAAGTCAATTTGGCAAGGTGTTTCAGGTGCAGGTAACTTTGATGGTTTTGAAAAACTATTAACTGATGATTCTGCAGTAAATGATGCTGCGGTAACTGATGCAAGTGGAGCTACTCAGTCAGCTTATACTTCAACAAATATTTTCGACTTATTAGGAAATGTTGTAGATGCATTGCCTGGTGCAGTTTATGGAAAAGAAGATACAACTATTTATGTTCCAACTAATGTTATGCAAGTTTACATTAGAGCTTTAGGCGGTTTTGGTGCAAGTGGTTTAGGTGCTGCAGGTACAAACGCACAAGGTACACAATGGTATAACAACGGAAATGCATTATCATTTGAGGGTATCAAAATACAACAATGTCCGGGTATGAGTAACAACCATATTATTGCAGGACAAGCTTCTAACTTATTCTTCGGAACAGGTTTACTAGCTGACTACAATGAGGTTAAACTTATAGATATGTCTGATATTGACGGAAGTCAAAATGTTAGAATTGTAATGCGTTATACTGCAGGGGTCCAAACAGGAATTGCAGGAGACTTAGTGTTACAATCATTGTAATATAATTTAATAATTTGAAAAGGGTAGGTTGGAATAGTCTTGCCTACCTTTTTTTTTAAAACAAAAATAATATGAGTGTATGTACTTTAAATAAAGGTAGAAAAGAGCCCTGTAAAGACGCAGTAGGTGGCATACAAGCAGTTTATTTCATTGATTTTAACACCTTGGGTGCTATCACTCCAGATTCTACAAATTCAGATGAGATTGCTTCGTTTGCAGGTTCGCCAACAGCGTTTAAATATACAGTAAAAGGTAATAGTTCATTAGAACAAACTGTNACATCAAGTAGAGAAAATGGTACTACTTTTTACGACCAAATAGTAAACTTAACATTTAAAAAGCTATCGCCAGAGTCTAATCAAGAATTAGCCTTATTAGCAGTAGCAAGACCTCACATTATAGTAGAGGATAACAATGGTAACTTTATGTTAGTCGGAAAAGAATTTGGTGCGGATGTAAATGGTGGAACAGTTGTGACTGGTGCAGCAATGGGNGATATGAATGGATATACTTTGACTTTTCAAGGTATGGAAAAGAAGCCTGCAAACTTCATTAACTTTGGAGCTACCGACCCACTAGGGGATGCAGGAGTAACGGTTTCTTCAACAGAAATTTCAGATATTTAGTAAATTAGTTTTCATTTGTTAGAAAGAGGTAACCTTTTTGGTTGCCTTTTTTTTATATCTTTTGCAAAAACTTATTAATTTATCGTTATATTAGTATGATAATAATTAGCCCACTTAGTTCTACATTCAATTTTTATTTTATACCTAGTCAAAGAATCAATATAGAAAACTTTGACCTACAAATAATTAATACTATTACGTTAAATACAGAGTTGATTACTGCTGAGTTTACTGAAAGCGGAGACTATGTAAAATGTACTGCTACTGTTTCTGAGAGTACAACACTTACTGACCAAAACTTTTATAAAGTAATAATAGAAGAAGGTTTGCATATAGTTTATAAAGATAGTATATTTTGCTCAACACAATTAGTAGACCAAAAAAATAACTTTATGTATTCTATAAACAATCCAAACACTTATGTTGAAAAAGATAGTGGAAAAAATAGTTATATTGTAATATGAAAAAGAAAACGCAAAACGGAAAGATTAATATTGTCAATTTAAGTAACTATGTATCGCCAGATATAAAAGTACAAAAAGATAAAGAATGGGTTACTTATGGTTATCACAATGAGTATTTTCAATTCTTACTAGATAGGTACAAAGGAAGTCCTACTAACAATGCTATCATAAATGGTATGAGCCAAATGATTTATGGTAAAGGTTTAGATGCTACAGATGCTAACAGATTTCCTAATGAGTATGCACAAGCAGTTGTACTATTAAGAAAAGAATGTGTTAGAAAGTTAGTGTATGACTTAAAACTTATGGGTCAATGTGCTATACAAATAATATACTCTAAAGATAGAACAAAGATTGCACAGGTAGAACATATGCCTGTTGAAACATTAGCAATGGAAAAATGTGATGAAGACGGAGAGGTAAAAGCATTTTACTATCATCACGATTGGGCGAAAATAAAAAAGAATGAAAAACCAGAAAGAATACCTGCTTTTGGTACAAGTAGTGAAGCGATAGAAATATTATATGTAAAACCTTATGTTGCAGGTCATTATTATTTTAGTCCTGTAGATTACCAAGGTGGACTACAATATGCAGAGTTAGAAGAAGAAATAGCTAACTATCATATAAACAACATAATGAATGGTTTGGCGCCGAGTATGTTAATTAACTTTAATAATGGAATACCAAACGAAGAAGAAAGAGAATTAATAGAAAGAAAAATATATGAAAAGTATAGTGGTAGCTCTAATGCAGGTAGGTTTATTTTAAGTTTCAATGAGGGTAGCGATACCCAAAGTAATATTGAAGCGGTACAGTTAAGTGATGCTCATAACCAATACCAATTCCTTAGTGACGAAAGTATGCGTAAAATAATGGTATCACACAGAATTGTATCTCCTATGTTACTTGGTATTAAAGACCAAAGTGGTTTAGGTAATAACGCTGATGAATTAAAAACTGCTTCTACATTAATGGATAATACTGTTATAAGACCTTTCCAAGAAATGTTATTAGACGCTTTTGATACAATTTTATCATACAATAATATATCATTAAACCTATATTTCAAAACATTACAACCTTTAGAGTTTACAGAAATAGATAGTGANTTAGTNGATGATGAAACACAAGAAGAAGAAACAGGAGTNAAAATGAATTCTGAACACCCTGTATTATTNAAAATTAATGAAATAGGCGAAGATGAAGAATCTATTTTAGAGAACTATAATTTAGTACACGANGCAGAAGTAGATTATGAATTAGAAGATACATTAGACGCGATTGTAGTNTCCTTAAACAAGCCTAAACAAGATACTNTATTTGACAAAATAAAAAACTTAGCTAAAGTAGGAAAAGCAACTCCTTATAGACNNAGTGAACAAGACGGTACNTCAACAAAAGAAAGTGAGNAAGGAACAGAGTTTTTAGTACGTTATATGTACACAAGAGCACCCGGAAGTGTGGAAGGAGAAAGTAGAGAGTTTTGCAGATTGATGATGCAAGCGAATAAAGTCTATACAAAAGAAAACATACTAAATATGAATAGTCTTGAATTGAATCCAGGCTTTGGTGGAAGTATAGGCGAGGGTGATACCAAAGTAGATAAGCCTTATTCAATATGGTTATATAAAGGAGGACCTCGCTGCCAACACCGTTGGACTAGAAAGTTATATGCTCGTAAAGGTGGAAGAAGTTTAGGACAAGCTATTAGTACAACACAAGCGATAAAAAGAGGTTTTAGACCTCAGGCGAATGATAGGTTAGTTTCTATCGCGCCAAAAAATATGGAGTATGCAGGATACACCAAAGAGTATTGGGATAAAATGGGATTTGAAAAATAACTTATGGCAACAGCATTATTTATAACACCGATAGATTTAAAACAAAATTCAATAATTGACGGAAATGTCGATACAGATAAGTTTATACAATTTATAAAAATCGCTCAAGAGATACATATACAAAATTTCTTAGGTGGTAAATTATATGATAAGATTTCAGCTGATATTATAGCAGGGTCTTTATCTGGCGACTATGAAACATTAGTTAAAGATTATTTGAAAGATATGTTAATACACTATGCTATGGTTGACTACTTGCCTTTTTCTGCTTACACAATAGCGAATGGCGGAGTATATAAACCAAATAGTGAGAATAGTGTCAATGCAACAAAACAAGAAATAGATTCACTTGCTGAAAAGCATAGACAATTTGCACAATTTTATACAAGGAGATTCTTAGATTATATGACTTATAATCAAAATAAATATCCAGAGTACAATCAAAACACAAATGAAGATATGTACCCCGATAAAGAATCTAATTTTGCAGGTTGGGTATTATGAATCACTTTGCTAATAACTGTATTGAAATGCTTCGGAAAACTAGAAAAAGTAAACCTAAAAAGAAAAACATATTATTGTTAGATAAATTTTTAGAAAAGAAAAAAAACAATAATAATAATAAAGAAACAGTATGAGTACAAAACCATATACTGCTATGATACCAAGCGGCTACAAATCAGCTAAGCTTTACTCAATATTGCCAAATGACGGCAATCAAGATTTTACTTTGTCAAGAGAAAGTTTAGGTACTCGCGTCAATAAAGACGGACTGATAAAAGAAGAAATAGGTTTAGGAACAGAATTAATTACTAATCCTACTTTTCAATTCAATACAGACCAAGGAGTAAATGATGTAATTGATTGGAATGTAAATAATAGTGCAGGAAGCGGTGCACAATCAAGTTTTAACAGTAGCGGTTATGCAAATATAAAATCTACTAACGGAGTTTTTACAGAAATAACTATACCTACTTCTTTAGTAGTGCAACAAAAATATAGATTTTTTTATGAGGTTATAGAAAATAATGGCGGAGAATTAGCACTTTTTGTGTATCAAAGTCAAACAAGAANAATACCAAGTACAGTAGGTAAACATTATTTTGATTTTATNTCNAATAGTTCTNCAACNTTTTCAATAAAAAGATATAGTGGNGCAACNGATATAAAAATACAATATGCAAGTGTNAAATTAATAAACAACAATATACCAAGGCTTGATTATAAATATGAAAAAGTNGGAGTTNANCAATTAAAANANAATCTAGNAAAAACAATAACAACNTGTCCNAGTGTNNTATGNGAAGTATCAAGAACTAATNNTGCTAANAATAGTAAGACTTGGGAATCTCCTTTNGCAACTGCTAATGTTACAAAAACTACTACAACAGATATAGTAGCACCTAACGGACAAAANTANGGAGTNATAAGATTAAAAGCNACNAGNACNANTCAACCTCGTATAGAACAANGCATTAGTNTACCGAGTGGTAAACANNATTATNCTTGGAGTGTTTATGTNAAAANAGATNCAACACAAAATAAGTCAGCGAGATATGTTGGTTTAAGTCATTTTTCTTTCAACGGTTATAATGCTATTTTTGACATAGAAAAAGGAGAGATAGTTAATCAAAATGCTACATCAACTGGATATAGTGCTAAAATAGAAAGTTGTATTAATGGTTGGTATAGAATAACTTTAGAAGTACATTTTACACCCGGTGGAACAAATAATATTTTCAAACTGCATTTGTCGACAAGTTCAAATTTCGCAGTGGGAACTGTTGATGAATCTGTTTTATGTTGGGGTCCTCAAATTGAAATAGGTAGAGGTTCAACTTCTTATATTCCAACTGATATAACAAATATTACAAGATTAAAAGATAACTTAGAATGTACTAATACTTTTAGATGTAAAGATTCAAAAGCTACATTTTATTTTGATTTTACTTATTATTCAATGAATGGTTCTTATCAACAAATATTTACTATAAGAAACACATCTTTTAGTAACTCTTTAGTTTTATTAACTTTTCAACAAGGCGGAGATTTTTTTATACGAGCAAATGTAAGAACTGCGTCTGGAACAAAATATATAATCACTACTACTGAAACATTTATTCGTATGCATCTAAGAAATAGAGTTGCTTTTAGTTTTGATTCAACTAAATATAAAATAGCAGTCAATGGAACTGTAGTAAAAACGAGTACTGTAACTGCTGAACCGTCTTTTCTAACAGATGCTAATTTAGTAAACGATTTCGGAGATTCAAATAACAAACCGTCAGTAAGGCTTTATGAATATAGATTTTATGACGGAGTTTATATGCAAGATACAGAACTACAAAATTTAACTGCGTTATGAAAATAGGTAAATACGAGTTTAATGATTACGAACAAGCTCAAAAAAAAATTGACGACCTCGGTTATGAAATAGAAGTAATTGAGGGTGAAGAAATAAAACATATCAACCACGGACATTGTGTTGTTGAGTTAGGTAACATAATTATAAGTCATCCAGAATATGACGAAGACGGNAATATTATAAAAGAAACTGAATATAGCAATAAGTATCACGTTGATGTNNTNTGGNANGGNATAGAAGACCACCCTTATGGTTGGAAAAGTTATGCAGTAGTACCTGANGGNAATGGNTTNCATANTTTTTTTGGTCTTGAATATGAATATTATAAAATTTAAAATATGATNAAAGNATTNAGATACTTAGCAGATAAGTTAGAGCANTTTAANTTTTGGTTAATTTTGAAGTGGAACAACTTCTTAGAAAATTTAAAGATGTGAGCGCAGGAGATTTTAGGTTAGCATTATTTAATAGTATTACTCTAACTATTAGTTTCACAGCAATAGAAAATAGTTTAAAAATTATTCTTCTACTTGCGTCAATAGTTTATACAATACAAAAAATATATGAAACCAATAAAAAGAAAAATAAATAAGATTATAGTTCATTGCTCTGCTACACAAGAAGGCAGACATATAGATGTAGACGAGATTAGACGTTGGCACGTAGAGGGTCGCGGTTGGTCAGATATAGGATATCATTATGTCGTTTACTTAGACGGAACTGTAGTCGAAGGCCGTCCTTTAAAAAGACCAGGTGCTCACGTAAAGGGAATGAATAAAAATTCAATAGGTGTTTGTTATATAGGCGGTGTTCAATCTCGTAGAGGTGCAGATAATAAATGGATAGCAAAAGACACAAGAACTCCTGAACAAAAAGAAGCGTTAGAAAATTTGTTATGTGAATTACATCAAACTTATGGTGGAACAATACACGGACATAATGAATTTGCAAGAAAGAGTTGTCCTTGTTTTAATGCTAAAAAAGAATATGAACACATAAGCAACAGTTAAATGCCAGGGAAATACAAAAGAGAAAACGGAACTACAAGAGTAGGAGATGCTTTAAGGTGGTTAGTCAAACAAGGTAAAAAAGTTGCACCCGAATTACTTTCTATTGCAGGTAATGTAACAGGTATAAAAGGTTTAGAAGAATTAGCAGCAGCAATAGATAATGATAAAACTCTCAGCGAAATAGATAAAGTAATGTTGTTAGAAGAACTGCGTTACGATATGATTGAGATGCAAGAGATAACTAAAAGGTGGACTGCAGATATGACTTCTGATAGTTGGCTAAGTAAAAACATTAGACCTTTGAGTTTAGCATTTTTAACTCTAACCTTATTTTTATATATTATTTTAGATAGTTCTATTGAAAATTTCAAAATAGATAGTGGTTGGGTAGATTTATTATCTTCATTAATGTTATTAGTTTATGGTGGTTACTTTGGTGTTAGGTCAGCAGAGAAGATTACTAAATATTGGAAAAAATAACTTTTCTGTTAATTTACTTGATTTTCTGAAAAAAAGAATATAACTTCGGTATGTTATTATTTTATTAAATATTTTTTGTTTNANAAATACATAAAAATGTTATAAAATATGTATACNCAAAAGGACTATTAAGTGCCTAAAAAACCTAAAAGAAGTACTTTAGTAAAAAAAGCNGATACTATATTTTCACAGTATATAAGAAAACGTTATGCAGACAATAATGGTTTTGTAGAATGTTTTACTTGTGGAAAAAAAGACCATTGGAAAAATTTACAATGCGGTCATTTTATGAGTCGCAAATTCTATTCAACACGTTGGGATGAAACAAATTGCCAAGTACAGTGTGCCGGTTGCAATGTCTTTAGATATGGAGAACAATATAAGTTTGGAAGAAATTTAGATATAGAATTAGGCAACGGTATCGCTGAGGGTTTACAACAAAAAAGTAAAAAAATAATGAAATATACTAACTATGAATTAGTAGAGTTAATTGAACATTATAAAAAAAAAGTTGCAGAGTTATAAAAAATTACTATATTTGATTGTCTATTAAGTTATCTATTACTTGTTTGCGGAAAGGTTAGGGTGTAAATGCTCTAACTTTTTTGTTTTTATCAAAATTTTTTTATATCTTTAAGTAAATTATTTTAATTTATGACAACAATGGATGATTTACTAAGATTAAAACAAGCGCAAATAGATTGTTTGCAAAAAGAAGTTTTAAAATGTCAACAAGAGATTGATTATTTAAAAGCAAAAATAGAAGTTGAACGAGATAAAAGAGAAATATTTACTAGATGAAAACAGGAAAAATAACAAGTATAAAAGGAGACGGAACTTATAAAGAATTAAATAAGTGGAAAGTCAATATAGANAACGGAGATAGTTTAACATTTTTTTCTAAGCAAGGTTTTAGAAAAGAAGTTGGAGATACTATTGATTACGAAATAACAAATGAGAAATATAATATTGGAAAATTAAAAAGCGATAAACCTGCTTTTGTTAGTAAAGATGATATTATATTAAGACAAGTTGCTTTCAAGGGTGCAATAGAATTAGTTACTCACGACTGCGCAGTTATAGGCGATATTGAAAAATATACAAATGAATTTTATAAAATATTAAAGAAATGAAAAATAGCGAATTAGTTAAAGGGTTATATATTAAAGAGGGAGAAGTTGATTGGGTTAAATATAGATTAGAATTTGATGTAAAACAATTTAGCGAAATGCTTATCACATATAAGGATGTTTTTGAAGCTAACAAAGGTTTTGCAAGAATAGATTTATGTTTAAGCAAAAATGGAAAAATGTATGGTAGTTTAAATACATATAAAAAACAAGTAGAGAACGAAACTCATAAAGAACACCTTAGCGTAAGAGATGAAGAATTGGAAGAAACAGATTTACCATTTTGATTAGTTTAGTTTTGATTTAGATTAATTAGGAGTATTCAGAAATGTCTACTCCTTTTTTTTTACGTTTTTTTTTATACCTTTAACATAATTTTAATAGACAAATGATAATAGACTTTAAACAAATAGTTTCTAAGTTAGATAAAGTTAGAAGCGGAGAAATCAAAGAGGGCGAGAAAATAGATGTGCCAGAAATAGACGAGTATTTAAGATATAAAGAAAGTAATTTCAATGTTGTGCTTGGACACGCTAATGTTGGAAAAACAACTGTGATATTATACTTAATGTTAGTTTATGCTAAGAGAATAAAAAAGCGTTGGTTAGTTTTTAGTAGTGAAAATGAGCCACATAGTATAGTAAGAAAGTTAGTAGAGTTCTTAGAAATGAAGCCTATAAATAAAATTGAACAAAGCGATTATGAAAAACAATGTGAATTTATAAACTCACATTTTAAAATAGTTGATTGTAGTTCGTTATATACATATAGGAGTTTAATTGAATTAGCAAAAGCAATAAAAAATGCTTGGGAATATCACGGAATGTTAATAGACCCTTATAATAGTTTGATAAAAGACCCAGAAATGACAAAAAATATAGGTGGTCACGAATATGATTATCAAGCTTGTAGCGAAATAAGATTGTTTGCTAAAAAATATAAAATTACTGTTTGGTTAAATACTCACGCAAACACAAATGCGCTGAGAGTTAAACACCCAATAGGACACGATTATGTAGGACACCCAATACCACCTTTAGCAAGTGATGTAGAGGGCGGAGGTAAATTTGTTAATAGAGCTGATGATTTTTTAGTCATACATAGATATATTCAACACCCAACGGAATGGATGTTTAGTCATATTCACGTTAGGAAAGTAAAAGAAATTGAAACTGGTGGGAGACCAACTCCAATAGACGAACCTATAAAGATGAGAAGTATGAAAGGCAATGTAGGATTTGAAATAAATAACAAACCTATATTAGACATACCAATAAGGGAACAGTCTAATTTACCGTTTTAGTGGAAGAATTACAAGTAGATATTGTATACATTGACGGAATAATATTTGGGTTACTTTATACTCCTTATGAAAATTATAGCGAAGTAATAATAGCTTTAAGTTTTTTTGGATTGAGTATAAAATGGCGTTAGAAGTTTTAAGCATTATAGCAAAGAATCATACTAAGTGGTTGCGAATAAGTAAATCATTTGGTTTGACTGATGATGCTGAAGACTTAGTACAAGATATGTATTTAAAAATTCATAGTTGGAATGGTAAATATGATAGAACATTAATGTTTAATGAAACAGAGGTTAATCATTATTTTGTTTTTAAGGTATTAAGAAATTTATTTTTAGATAAAAAAAAGAAAAAAAATATAGTTGTACCAATATCAGATACGTTTTGTGAGCCGTCAACGTCTGACATATCATTAGAATATACAGAAAAATTAAAAAAAATAAAAACAGAAATAGACGGTTGGCACATATATGATAAGAAAATATATGAATTAATTTTTTTAGAAGGTTATAGTATGTTGGAACTTAGTAAACAAACAGGGATTGATTACTATTCTATTTATAGAACAAAAAATAAAATACAAAAGATACTTAATAAAAAAATAAAGTAATGAAATATAGTAGCGATTTCAGATATGACTTAGAGGTTGGTCAAGTAAAAGAAAAAGAACTTGCATCTATATTAAGCAACAAAAAAATAGAAGTTAAATACGATTTAAAAGCGTTAGAAACTAATAACGTATTTGTAGAATACGAGTCAAGAAACCAGAAATCTGGAATATCAAAAAGCGAGAGCGATTACTATTGTTTTGCTTTTGGCGATAACTTACATATAATACCAACAAAAAAATTAAAAGACAAGTGTAGAAAGTATATAGGCACTGATAGAGATGTATTAGGCGGAGATAATAATACGTCAAAAGGAATATTATTACCTATAAAAGAATTGTTATGAAACTTGGAGATATAGTATATTATTTTACAAAATACACAGGCATAAGGTGGATAGTCAAGAAGATATGGGGTGATGATTGCGGATGCGATAAAAGACGCGATGAATGGAATGACATTGATATTGACCTATGGAAGAAATAGATAAAAAAGACTGGTATCAATTTATAAATAAAAATACTACAAAAGTACAAAGACACGAGTATTTAATGATATGTGAATTACACGCAAAGTATTTTAAACATAAATATAAAGAACCTTGCACTTGTAGTCCACAAACAATCAAACAATGGATAGCTCAATTAAATGAAGTTTATGAGCGAAATCAAAAAGACTAACCAATTAGAAAAAGCACTTGTTTTATTGTTAAATAAATTTGAGGGGTGGCAATTAGAATGGGTAGGAGACGAAAATAAATGTTATGATGCTGTTGGCAAAACTGCTAAAGGTGTAAAATGTGTTGTAGAGTTTAAGATTAGAAAAAAATATTATCTATCTAAACTACTAGAAAAAAAGAAATATGATTGTTTAATGTCTTTGCCTAATGACGTTGTTAAAATATATCACGTCCAAGACCCTAAAGGCACTTATTGGTTTTGGTTAAATAAACTACAAGAATTAGAAGTGTTTGAAAAAAAATGTCCTTCAACGACTTATTGGTCTTCACAAAAAATAAAGAAAGAAGTTTACCTATTACCCGAAGAACTTGCAAGTAAAATAGATAAGAAATAACATATTTATTAAAAAATTTGGATAAATGTATAAAGAATTATATATTTAGATAAAATTAATAGATATGAAAAAACCTAAATTATTTAAAAGAGCCGAAGATGATGGATATAGATTATATTTTTATAATCAAGAAGATGAAATGATATGTAAAGAATTTAATACTATATCAGAAGCTAAAATGTATATTGATTTAAACCAAATTAGAAGTAGTTCAGTATTAACGGTAAATATATAGTTAGATGAAATATAATATTATAGATACATATAGCACAGAGTATGACGGCGATACATACGAGTTTGAGTTCACGTATTATTATTGGGGTGGAGATTATTGGCAACCACCAGAAGATGAATTGAATATATTAAAAGTATGGAGAAATGAAGAAGATATATCAGACACTTGGAAATCTTATTTAGATTCTTCAGATATAGAACAAGAGATAGTAGATAATTTATAAATAAATAGATATGTTAATAGATAGAATAAAAGGTACACATAAATGTAAGTTAGATTATGAAAATGTTAGATACCCAGCATTAGTTCAAGACTTATATGAAAGGTTAGACGGATTAGAATATGTAGGTAATATCAGTTGGAGGACTTGGGAGTTAATGAAAATATTAATGCCTTACTTAGAAACTCCTTATGAGTTGTTTTTTGAAGAAGATGAATTAATTAAAAACAATGAATAAGAAAATTGAAAACCTAAAAGACCTACAATATTATACTGATTTAGAATTTTTAAGTTCTACTTTGTTAGACGCGATAAATAAAAAGCCTTCTAAACAATTATCTAGAATGGCAGAAGCAGTTAATAATATACATTTATATGTTGTTAATATGCAAACAGAAAGAAGATTGTATAATAAATCTATGAGCGAATATAGAAGTGATAAGAATAGAGCTATAGAAAGAGCAAGGCGAAGTGAAAAAAAAGTAATAGAATTGAAAGAAGAATTAAAAAAATTTAATATTTTTAATAAATGAAAAATGATAACAGAAAAAACCCTTGGAATTTAGCGTGGTCTAAATGGTGGGTACAACAAAATTATAAGAAATGCGAAATAGACGAAATGTCACTAAGCGAAATATATGAACTATTAGAACAAGATTAAATGAAGATAACTCTATTAGATAGAAAAGAATATGTTGTAAAGGACTTAATAAAAAGAATGTATGATGATAGTTATTACTACGGCGAATTAAATGATATTGTTCTAAGTAGTAGTTCAATTAAGTTGTTATATGATAGTCCAAAAAAATATCATTACGTTTCAACTTATGGTAGTCCAAGTACACAAGGATTGAGAGACGGTTGGTTATTACATTGCTTGTTATTAGAGCCAGATAAATTTCACGAACAAATATTTGTAGACGTACAAAGTAAGAATACTAAAAAATATAAAGAAGCAAAAGAGGAGTACGGTCGAGTTTATACACAAAAAGAAAAGACCGACGCTGAGAGGTTAGCAGACGCAGTATTAAAAAACGAACAAGCCTTACAACTTATGCAAAACAGTAANTTTGAGCAACCAATGATAGGAGAAGTTTTTGGTATGCCGTTTCGAGGAAAAGCAGATATAATAAATGATAACGGAATTTGCGACATTAAGACTTGTGCAGATATAAAAGCATTTCCTTATTCAGCTAAAAAGTATGGTTATGACATACAAGTATTTTTATATTGTAATTTATTTGATGTTGAATATTTTGACTTTAAATTTTTGGTTATTGATAAAGGCAGTTTAGATTTAGGTATTTGGGATTGTAGCGAAGAATTTTATTTAAGCGGAAAAGAAAAAGTTTTGAAAGGTATTGATACTTATATGACGTATTTCTTAAAACAAGAAATTGAAGTAAATGATTATATAATTAAAGGTGTATTATGATAGATTTTAAACAAACATTAAAGTTATTTGAAACAGAGTTTGGGTTTGAATTTCTAAAAAAAACTAGAAAAAGAGAATATGTTGAAGCAAGAGCAACGTTTATTTATTATCTATATAAATATAAAAAAATAGGTTTAAGTAATATAAGTAGGTTAATTTATAGAAATACTGGTTGGAAAATTAATCACGCTACTGTATTTCATTCTATAAAACTATGGGATATGTATTCAAAGTATAACCCTCAATTAGATACTGTACTTAAAANAATTATAGGTCAGTTTGANAATGATAATGATAAAATAGAATATATAAAAAATACNGTTNCAAGANTNTCAAGNGGTAAAATAGATNTAGTTCATCAAAAAATATTAGACTATTACGAAAGGCAAGTTATAGAAGACCAACTACAAGATGCTGAACTTAANAATATTTCAGACGGCACAGTTAAATTTGTAANAAAANAANAATGAAAGTAGAATTAGTTTCAATATCAAAAATAAAGACAAACCCNGATAACCCAAGAATAATAAAAGACTATAAGTTNTCTAAGTTGGTTAAAAGCATAAGAGAGTTTCCAAAGATGTTAGAACTTAGACCNATAATAGTAAATNATAAGTTTGTAATATTNGGTGGTAATATGCGTTTTAAGGCTTGTATAGAAGCAGGTTTAGATAAAGTACATATTGTAAAAGCTGATGAGTTAAGCGAAGAACAACAAAGNGANTTTATAATAAAAGANAATGTAGGGTTTGGCGAATGGGATTGGGATTTATTAGGCAATCAATATGAATACCAACAATTNGAAGATTGGGGTTTAGATGCNATTAAACACGATTGGGATAATTTAGAGTATATAGAAGAAGCAGAAAAAAAAGAACAAGCAGACGACAAAATAGTAATAACTTTAGACGAAACAAACACGAAGAATAAATCTGAAATAACAGATAAACTGAATGTTTGGTTAAAAGAAAATTACTTAGGTTGTGAAATCAAATAACACTTACTTAAACATTTTAATCAGCTACGCTTATTCAGGCGGCGCTAAATCTTTTAATGACGCAGTTATGACACATAGCGTCAACGGAGATATAAATGTAATGATAGATAGTGGTGCTTTTACTATTTATAATTCTAAAACAATATCAAAATTAAACTTAGATACTTATTGTAACTACTTAGAGAAAAATGCTCATAAAGTAGAAAAGTATGTAATGTTAGATGTTATCAAAGACGAGGCAAAAACAAAACAAAATTATGAGTTAATGTTGAAAAGAAACTTTAACCCAATGTTTGTTTTTACTGAATATGATACTGATTGGAGTTATTGTAAACAAGCGGTAGGCAATCAGAAACATTTATGTGTAGCAGGAGGTGTTACAATTCGAGGAGATTGGATATTAAAAAGATACCAAGACATATATAGAAAAACACAAGCAAATATTCACGCTTTAGGATATGTTGCTTATAACAATATTTTTAGACTGCCTTTATATTCTGTTGATAGTAGTAGTTGGGTACAAGCATCTCAAAGGTTTGGCAACATACAATATTTTGATAATGGAATCAAAACAATAAACTACAAAGAAATACTAACAGGCAAAAAGAAAATACCTTATGAGGTAAGATTGTTATTTGAAAAATTAAAAATTACTCCAAAACAATTTAGTAATTTAGAAAACCACAGAGGTGGTAAAAGTATAGAAAGTTTATGTACGACTTATGCTTTTTTAGAGTTTCAAAAATATAGCAAGAGATTAGGTTTAGATTTATTTTTAGCAATAGCAAATACAGGACAACTAAATACAATACTATATATAGATAATGAAATGAAAAAAGACACACTAACATTTGAAAAATATAATAAGTATGATAAAAAGTAAAAGAATAGTAATAACATTAAACGCTGAGGGCGTTCACGTTTGGAAAANTTGTGATATAGAAGAAGTAATATATTTATCAAACTTACATAGGCATACATTTTATTTTAGATTAGAAAAAGAAGTTACNCANAATGATAGNGATATAGAAATAATAAAACTAAAACACGATATAAAAGATTACTTAGCTTTAAAATATTATGATACAGAGTTAAGAACTCACGTCTTTAACGGTAGNAGTTGTGAAGATATAGCAGAAGATTTNTTAAAGACCTTTGATGCTTATTCAGTAGAGGTTTTAGAAGATAACGAAAACGGAGCNATAATTACAAAATGATACATTTTATACCATTAGAAAATTTAGAAGAAAGATATACTAAGTTGATGAACGACATAGTAAATAAAAGCGATAAGATAAAAAGCTACTATCCTAAAGATTGGAAACAAAAACAAATATCAAAAGGAGAGTTTTTAGATATAGAAAGAACTATAGAGTTCAAGGCTTTACAATTACAAATGATAAGTCAAGCGTTTCAAAAGGGAGAAATAAGTAACGGCGATTGGTTTTTCTTTGCAGATATATTTTTCAGCGGTTTAGACGCAGTTAAGTATATGGCTGAGTTACAAGATATAAAAATTAAAGTAGCGGCTTTCAACCACGCTGGACGAGCCGATGAATATGACTTTGTACAAAAACTTGACCCTTGGAGTAACACAGTTGAGAGGGGTTGGCATAGCGTATGTGATATAATATTTGTAGGCAGTCATTATCATAAAGAGAAAGTTGCTAATTATTTTATGATAGAAGAAGATAAAATAAAAGTAACAGGGTGTGTTTGGAATAGTGCTGAAGCGTTTAAAGTTTATCCACACTTGGACGAAAAAGAAGACTTTGTAATCTTTCCACATAGATTGTCAAAAGAAAAAGGTGTATTAGATTTTTTAGGTATAGCAAGAAAAATGCCTGAGAAAAAATTTCTTATAACATCTTCATCAAATAAGGAATGTAATTATGAACTGCCTAGCAATGTAACATACAAAAACAATTTAACTAAAAAACAATATTATCAATTATTATCAAAAGCGAAATACTATTTATCTACTGCCTATCAAGAAACATTTGGCTATACGCTGAGAGAAGCATTACTTTATAATTGTAGAGTTGTTGTTCCAAACGATTTGTGTTACCCCGAACAAGTGCCTAGTTATTGTTTATATGAAAGAAGCGATATAGATACAATTAAACAACTTCTAAGCGACGAACAAGTATTAAATGATAGCTATATAAAAATGTATGATGAGAGCTTTAATAATATGCTAAAACAATTAATATGAAAGGAGANGCATCTTGGTACGGAAAAGAAGTAGAAGGTAGGTTGTATGGGTTAAACACTTTATTTTGTAGACACGAAATAGGGTTTATAAAACCAGAAACAGTACACTTATACTTTACAATAGAGTTTTGGGAAACAGAAAATTGTATTGAAAATATTGAAAAATTTTTAATTAAATACGTTATATCTATAGAAGTAAACGAAGAAACTTATAAATATGTTACTCCTAATATGAAAGTTAGGGCTCACTTAATATATAGAATTAAGGATAAAAACATATTTGATTTAAAAGAAACAGATAGTATTTTTATAGACGGAAATATGTATAACGTTTTATGTTACACAAAACACAATGCTTTGAAAGTAGGTTATAACGATTATTCAAATGATACATTATGAAAATAGAAAAAAAATATTATTTCTACGCAGGCCACAGAAACAAAGAAGCTGGAGAGAAATGCGGTAGACCACACGGACACACTTATGATGTTACTTGTACGTTTAAATTTGGTACTATGACAAATGGAGTAACAATGTTGTTTAGTGATATAGATAAAAAAGTTGAGCCAATTATAAAAGAATATGACCACCATTTTTTATTGTGTAAAGACGACCCTTTAGTAGAAGTATTAGAATTAGCAGGAGAAGAATATAAGGTATTACCTTTTGAAACAAGTGCAGAAAATATGGCGATTTGGTTATTTAGTAGAATAAAAAACGAAGCAAATATGCCAATAGTAAAAATAGAATTTGCAGAAACAAANTCTAGTAAAGTAATATATGAAGAAGAACTCAGTAGGTAGAATAGAAGATTATAATAAAAACTTACCAATAGTTGAAATTTACACTGCGGTTCAATCGGAAGGTTCAAGAGCAGGTTTTCCAACAATAGTTATAAGAACAACAGGTTGTACACATAGATGTTACTTCGGAGAGGGTGGTTGGTGCGATAGTTGGTACACAAGCATACATCCAGAAAAGGGTCAATACACTTTCAATGATATTATAAAAGCGTATAAAGACAATCCACATATAAAAGAAATGATGTTAACAGGTGGTAGTCCTACTATGCACAAGAAACTTATTAATGAATTAACACATTTCGCGTATGATAACAAAATTTTTATTACAATTGAAACAGAGGGTTCTCACTTTATCGCCACAGATTATCCTCTTAATCTTTTATCTATTAGTCCTAAGTTTAGTAATAGCGTTCCAGTATTAGGAGTAGAAACACCACAAGGCAAAGTTACAGACGAAAGAATGATAAAGCAACACAATAAGTTTAGATTAAACTATGAAGCGATAGAACAAAGTATTGAATATCATTCTGACTATCATATCAAACCTGTATGGAACGGCAAAGACCAAAAAGCATTAACAGAGATATTATATTTTATAAGTAACTTAAACATACCAAAAGACAAAGTATGGTTTATGCCTGCAGGCGATTCAAGAGAATCATTATATAAGTCCTATCCACTTTTATTTGAATGGGTAAGAGACAATGGATATAGAATGACTTGGCGACCACATATAATAGCGTTTGAAGATAAGCGCAAGGTATGACAAAACAACAAGCATTAGAAATAGTAGAGCAAATAGAAGAAAACATAAACATTTGTTGTGCTATAACAATGGAGCCAGACGAAGTATTAGATTTGATAGACAAATTGAAAATATACTTACAAAAACAATATGATTGAAACCATTAAACACCTAACAGGTATGTGCGGTGAATCGCACTTAAATTTATTTACACTAACTTTACTAATAATTTTTATAAAATATGCAGTTTATACATTGGGACGAAATATTTACAAGAGTAGATATAATCAAAAGTAAATATAAAAAAACAACAAAATATTACGGAGTACCAAGAGGTGGAGTTATAGTTGCAGGACTAACAGGCAACCCAACAAATAATATTGAAGAAGCAGATGTAATTATAGACGACCTTGTTGATAGTGGCAAGACAAAAGAACAGTATGCTAAATACAATAAACCTTTTGAAGCGTTAATTGATAAACAAAAAGAATATCAATATACTGATTGGTTAGTATTTCCTTGGGAACAGAAAGCTGATGATACTAATGAATCTGTAGAAGATAATGTTAGAAGATTATTACAATACTTCGGAGAAGATGTAAACAGAGAAGGACTTTTAGACACACCTAAAAGATATGTAAAGTTCTTTAAAGAGTTTTTAAATCCACCAGAATGGAATTGTACAAGTTTTGAAGGCGAGGGCTATGACGAAATGATAGTACAAACAGGAATACCTTTTCATAGTTTATGCGAACATCACATAGCACCATTCTTTGGAACAGGCACAATAGCATACTTGCCAGACAAAAGAATAGTAGGGTTAAGTAAATTAGCAAGAACATTAGAAACGTTTGCCAGGCGATTACAAAACCAAGAAAGAATAACTACACAAGTTGCTGAGTTCTTATGGAATGAATTAGAGCCAATAGGAGTAGCGGTACAATTAACTGCGAAACATATGTGTATGGAAATGAGAGGTGTAAAAAAACACGACACA
>FUFK010719981.1_pt1 | contig 24896 bp, 22 predicted proteins | sample 1021851 | NCBI WGS metagenome assembly FUFK01 (sample SAMEA51879418, study PRJEB19060) | metagenome | reverse complement strand
CTTGGAGAGCTGCAGTGCAGAGTTGATGGAGCGGCCGATGGACTCCATGTTGTCTTCCATGCGCAGCAGGAAGCAGGAGACGAGCTCGCCGCGCTGACGCTTACCTGCGTTGAGGAAGGTGGGGGTTGCCGGCTGGAAACGGCCGGAGATAATCTCGTCGACGATGTCTTCGGCGAGCTTCTCGTTGCCTTCTGCCAGCAGCAGTGCGACCATGCAGACGCGGTCTTCGAAACGCTCCAGGTAGCGCTGACCGTCGAAGGTCTTGAGCGCGTAGGAGGTGTAGAACTTGAAGGCACCCAGGAAGGTCGGGAAGCGGAACTTCACGGCGTAGGCGCGCTTGAACAGGTTCTTAATGAACTGGAAGTTGTACTTGTCGAAGAGTTCCGGCTCGTAGTACTGGTTCTCGATCAGGTACTCGATCTTCTCTTCCAGGTCGTGGAAGAAGACGGTGTTGTTGTTGACGTGCTGCAGGAAGTACTGACGTGCCGCCTGACGGTCTGCATCGAACTGAATCTGGCCGTTCTCATCGTAGAGGTTCAGCAGTGCGTTCAGCTCGTGGTAGCTCATACCCTTGAACTTCTCGGGCACGCTCTTGCCGTTGTGGCTCGCACCGAGAGTTTCTAGTGCTGAGGGCAGTTTTGCGTCCAAAATGCTTCCAATCCTTCGTTGACTTTTTCTACATCTGAATCGGTGCCCATGAGCTCAAATTTGAAGAGCACGGGCACATCGCACTTCTTGGCGACAATGTCTGCCGCGATACCGAAGAGCGGACCAAAGTTGGTGTTGCCGGAGCCAATCACACCGAGTATGTGGTGGCGATTCTGCTCCACGTTCAGGAATTTAACCACCTGCGGGGGAACGTTACCGGCGCCTTCGGGCTTGCCGTAGGTGGGGACGATGAGCACGAACGGCTCATCAAGAATGAGGGTGTCTTCGCCGGTGCGCAGCGGCAGGCGGAGGCGGCGGGCACGGATCTTCTCCACGAACTTGTGGGTGTTACCGGAGATGGAGGAGAAGTACACGATGAGTGGCGCTGTATCGTCCAGTTCGTCCTCGGTCGCTCGACCCTCGGAAGCATTGCGTGCATCCATAAGAATCTTGCGGATTTCTGCGTGCTCGTCGACGGGGTTGGGCGTGAGGGCGGTACTCAATCTGTACTCCTTATTCTCGTGGGCCGGTGTGGTTCCGTGCCGATTTTCCGTTTGTACGGGTTTCGGCAGGGTTGTTACGCTGCCAGAGCGTTGATCTTGTCGGGCTGGAAGCCGGACCAGTGCTCGTCGCCTGCGATGACGACGGGTGCCTGCATGTAGCCGAGGGACTTGACCATTTCGAGGGCCTGAGCGTCTTCGGTGATATCAACCTTGGTGTAGCTGATACCCTTCGCGTCGAGGGCGCGGTAGGTCATGTTGCACTGGACGCACTGGGGCTTGGTGTACACGGTCACTACCATGGGAGTGCCTCTTACTTTCTCCCGCTCGGGCGGGCTTATCTCGTGAATGAATCTGGCGTGTTTCGTCGGTGGTTCACCACGTATTGTTTACGGCGGGCGCTGTGCCGTCCGCTGCCCCCTCCTAGTGGGGTGTGGTGGTTTCCTGCGCTGGGGCAGGGCGCCTAAAAGTGCCGTAGTGGTGGAACCGAGTATTAATACTACATCTAGTGTCGAGATTTTTCTGCACCACAAGATGATGTGGTGCGAGGGTCGTGTTTCGTTCGATAAACCCACAGTTGAACCCACTTAAGAGGGGGTGTCTACAGCTTATCCACACCCTGCCGCGGGGCTAGTTCGCCGTATTTTCGCGGGGTGTGCCGGGTTATCCACAGGTGGGGTTTAAGTTGGTCAGGATTTTTAAGGGTTCATTCGCCCGCTGAGTTGAGGTTCAGTTAACCTCATGTATGCGTTTGGGGGCATAAAACCCGGCAGATTCGGGCTTGATTTTAAAGAGATTTCCGCTCTCACCCGTTCTTGCGCGGAACGGCGCGGTTTTAAAGCAGAACGGACTTTCTTAAAGGCGGGGGTTAACCCCCTTCGAGCGGGTTTAAGCTATGTGATTAAGGCTGTAGAAAAGATTTTTAACTCTTTTTCAGCAGCCGGTGTGTCGTGGGTTTAAGTTGGTTAATTCCGCTGAAACACCAAAACCCACCGCATATACCGGCATTTCGCGGTATTTGCGGTGGGTTTACTGGGTATCCATGCTGGTTTTAGCAACCGGTGAGCAGTAACCGGCTAGAAATCGATCAGGCCCAGCTCGCGCAGCTTCTTGCTGAGCGTTACGCCATCGGTGGCTTCAATCCACAGCGGCGAGCGCATCATCTGTTCGGCACGGTAGTCACTCCACACGCGACCGGAGGCGAGCATGGTCTCCCCCACCGTCAGATTGCGGATGACAATTGCCGCCACGTTGTCCGGGTAGCGTACCGCGAAGCCGTTGTAGATGTACGGGTCGCGCTGCCCGTCGTCACCGACGAGGATCCACTTCATCTGCGGGAATTCCTCGGCGAGTCGGCGCAGGGACTCGACCTTGTGGTTGGTTCCGGAGCGGAACCAGCGGTCCGGGGTGGGGCCCCAGTCGGTGAGCAGGAACGTGCCGCGCGGGTAGCCGTTGCGGCTGAGGAAACGGCGCAGGGTCGGGGTGATGTTCCAGGCGCCGGTGGACAGGTACATGAACGGCGCATTCGGGTGGCTGCGGCGGATACGGTCGGTCATGACCGCCATGCCGGGGGTGGGGATACGTGCGTGCTCGTCGAGGATGAAGGAGTTCCAGGCGGCAACCATGGGGCGCGGCAGCATGGTGACCATGACGGTGTCGTCGACGTCCATGATGACGCCGAGCTTCTGGCTTTCGGGAACGATATAGACGCTGGTTGCTACGGCGCGGGAACCGGGCACGTACATGATGACTTCGTGTATGCCGGGTTCCAGGTCGATGCTGAGTTTGACGTCGAGCACGCCGCCGCGGTCGGTGTACGCCTCGTGCTTGGTGCCGTCGATGACGATGGTGACGGGCGCATCGGACATTGCGGTTGCGGTGAAGGAGCGCCAGCCGCGCATGGGGTTGGCGGTGTCTTGGGTGCCGTCGACGACCTGCAGGAGGCGTTCGAGGTTGACCGTCTTGTAGAGTGCGCGGGCGATGATGCGGACCCAGCCGGGGTTGCCGTCGAAGGCGGTGCGTCCGTAGCCTTCGGAGGGCACGAGGATGGGTTCACGGCCGGCGGCGATGGCGCGCTTTTCACGCCACCTGTGCAGCCGGTCTGCAACGCGGTAGCCGATGTTGACTGCCTCGTCGGCAGCATCGTTCACAAGGTTGCGCAATTCGTGAGTGCCCAAATTCTCCATCCCACTAGTGTAGCGGAGCGTTACCGGCTTGAGGCTTCTTGATTTTGTGTTCTTATACCTAGTTTTTATACCTATTAATACTGTGGTGCTGAGCGCGCGGTGTGATGTGCACATTATTTAGGGTGTATTCGCTGTTCAGATTCGTTCCTTGCAGGTGGGGGCGTTATCCTGGAGAGTATGACCCACTCACAGCCTAACCGCCGACTTTTTGTGCTCGGCACTGCTATGCTTCCGCTGATTGCTGCCTGCTCGAAGAAGTCGAATGACTACGACGGCACCAGCGGTAATTTCACTCCGTATCAGGCTGGCGGCGAGACCTCTGCTACTGCTACTCGCCCCGCACCCACGAATTCGCCGACGGTTGCCGCTGCTGGCAACCCGGTTGATAAGCCGCGCGAATGGCCCGGCATCGGCAACTCCCTCATTGGTGACGGCAAGTATGTTGCGTGGACTGTTGATGACGGCGCAAGCCCGGAGGCGATTCGCGGCTACGCTGAGTTCTCGAAGCGTACGAATACTCGCCTGACTTTCTTCATTAACGCTTCTTACACCGGTTTTAAGGAGCATGTGTCGTTGCTGCGTCCGCTGGTTCAGAGCGGCCAGATTCAGGTTGCGAACCACACGTACAGCCACGCCGACCTGACCACCCTGGATGCTGAGGGCGTGAAGGAAGAGCTGCAGCGTAACGAAGACGAGATTATGAGCATGTTCGGTGTCTCGTCGAAGCCGTACTTCCGCCCGCCCTACGGCCGCTACAACGATGCGGTGCTGAAGGCTGCCGGTGAGATTGGTTTTACCCGCCCGGTCATGTGGAACGGCACCACCGGTGACGAGGCGAAGACCAGCTCCCGCGTGATTTACATGCGTTGCATCCGCTACATGCTGCCGCAGCAGATTGTGCTGGGTCACCTGAACTACGAGACGATCATCCCGATTCTGGATAAGGTGAAGGGTCTGATTGATGACCGCGGCCTGACTGCGGTGACGGTTCGTGACTACTACGGTGACGCATCCGAGGAAGAGATTAAGGCGGCGGCTCCTTCGCCGACCCCTACCCCGGAGGAGAAAACCCCGGAGCCCGAGCAGACCACTGAGGCACCGGCAACCCCTACCCAGGAGCCGACTACTGAGGCTCCGACTCAGGCGCCGACTACCCGCTATGAGGATGAGGCAGCGGCAAACCAGCAGGCGACGACCGCCCCGGCGGCAACGACTGCTCCGGCTGCTCGTGCGACCGCCGCACCTGCGGCTACGACTGCTCCCGCGGCTACTGCCACGACCGCACCGGCGGCTGCCCGCCGATAGGGTCGCGTATTTCGCGTGTGCTAAGCCCCCTTGACCCGGTTCCTGTACGGACATTCCTATACAGGGATTCTGTACGAACCGGCGCGAGGGGGCTTTGCCGTACCCGGCGGGAATAACCGCTGGGGAATAAACTCTGGGAAATAACGCTGGGAATAGCCGGGAATAAACGCGGCAGCCGGGGCGTTAGGTGAGCATACAAGGCGGCAACGTGCCGCATCCGAGTATGAGAGGAATAGATAACATGCGTATTGATATTTGGTCCGATATTGTGTGCCCCTTCTGCTACGTGGGCAAGCGTAACCTGGAGCAGGCGCTCGCCGAGTTTGAGCACCGTGACGAGGTTGAGGTGGTGTGGCATAGTTTTGAGCTGGACCCGTCGGCTACGGAGCATCCTGCCGGTTCGCTGCCTGAGATGATTGCCGGTAAGTATCAGATGTCGCTGGAGCAGGCGATCGCGAGCCAGGAGTCGTTGGCGGAGCGTGCCCGCGAGGTGGGTTTGGATTTCAATTGGCGGCAGGCACGCTACGGTAACACGTTTGATGCGCACCGTGTGATTCATTATGCGGCGGAGCAGGGTTTGGCATCGGCGGCGCAGGAGGCGTTTAAGAAGGCGTACTTCACGCAGGGCCGTTCGGTGCAGGATCACGAGTCGATTCTGGATATCGCCTCTGAGATTGGTTTGGATACCGCCGAGGTTGAGGCGGTGTTGAAGAGCGACCGTTACGCGGTGGATGTGCGCGCTGATGAGCAGTTGGCGCACCAGCTGGGCATTAATGGTGTGCCGTTCTTCTTGATTGAGTCGAAGTGGGCGGTGAATGGTGCGCAGCCTGCGGAGGCGCTGGTGCAGGCGCTGCGTCAGGTGTGGGAGCAGACTCATCAGGTTGAGTTCCTGAACCCGCTGGCGGGCGCGGCTGGTGACGCGGCAGGTAACAATGCTGCGGAGGCGGGTCCGTCCTGCGATATGAACGGCAACTGCTCCTAGCGACAGTTCTGGATGGAGCTGCCCCGGCGGGGGTGCTACTCCCCCAGCGCCCCCGGCTAATGCAGCCCCAGGTATAGCGGATCCCCCTCGTACTATTTCTAGTACGAGGGGGCTTTGCTATGCCCGCACGTTATATCTTCCCTTGTCAGAATGTTTGGGAGCTCAATATTACCTGCGGATAGGACTGTTTTCATTTACACTTGAGTGTGTGTTCTACGGTGAACACACTTGTCCACTCACTTTATAAAGGAATATTGTGTTGAAAATTCACACCGCGACCGCTGGTGTTCTTGCGGGTGCTCTGCTGCTGACTGGTTGCTCTTCGTCTGTTCGCGCTCCGAAGCCTGGGCCTTCTGCGTCATCGTCGACGTCTGTTTCTGCTAGCCCTTCGGTTTCAGCTACTCCTAGTTCTTCTCCGAGTGCGTCTGCGACTCCTTCGGAGTCTCCTACCCCGACGGTAACCCCGTCTCCGGTTCCGACTACTGAGGCTCCCGTGCAGGCACCGGCTACTGAGGCACCTTCCGCGGAGGCTCCGGCACCTCCAGTTTCTGAGGCACCCGCGCAGCAGGCACCGGTTCAGGAAGCTCCTGCTCAGGTCGCTACGGAGGCGCCGGTTCAGCAGGCGCCCGCGCAGGCTCCGGCGGCTGAGGCTCCTGCTCAGCAGGCTCCCGCGCAGCCGGTGCAGCAGGCTCCGGCGCAGTCGAGTGTTTATTACAAGAATTGTGATGCGGTACGTGCAGCTGGTGCGGCGCCGTTGCATCGTGGCGAGCCGGGTTACCGCCCCGGTCTTGATTCTGATGGTGACGGCGTGGCGTGCGAGCCGAAGAAGAAGCACTAAGTTTCAACCCCAGATATGGCGAAGCCCCCTCGCACTATTTCTAGTACGAGGGGGCTTCGTCATATCAGCCTCGTTCTGTCAGCTCAGCCGGTGAGGTTAGCGCGGCTGGTAGGCACGGGCACGCTCAGCACGAGCACGGCGCGCCTCCGCATCCTGCAGGACCGGCACCAGCATACGCACCACCTGGCCCATGCCACGCAGCACCAAGTTCAGCCACAAACCCACAGACCACACCGCCGCCACACGCGGATGCCCCGTGCGCACCCACCGCACACCCAGAAAAGACAGCGAATAGTACAGCAGAAGCAGTAGCGACTCACGGAAGCGGTGCACCTGCCGAAGGAGAGGGTTCTGAGGAAGCTTCATCATGCCTCCCAGTATACCCACCGGAACCCCTCGCCGGGGCTCCCCCGCACTACCCGTAATAGTCGCGAATCGTCACCGTCTTCAACCCGCGCCGATCCAACAACGCCCGAATACGGTCCAGCTCAGACACCACACCCCGATAATTCAAATGCCCAATCACAATATGCTGAGCCAACGCATACTTCTCCGCATAGGCATACACCTCAGCCGAAGAAATATTAGACGAATCCGCCAACGACCCGTACCACAGAACCGGGCGCGTAAAACCACACGACGCCGCAGCCGCCAACACGCGCGCATCATAATACCCGTACGGCGGGCGGAAGTACGGCTTCGAAGACACCCCAAAAAGCCGCCTAATCTCCTCATCATTACGGGTCAACTCCTGAACAATCTGCTCATCCGTCAGGCTCGTCAACGCCGCATGACTATACGTATGGTTCGCAATCTGCAACTGACCACTCTTCACCAGCGGCAACAACAGGTCACGATGCTGCCTAAACGCCGGGTACTGACCGTTGATAAAAAAGGTGAGGCGCGTGCCGGTACGGCGGGAAAACTCCGCGTAGGCGCGCACCACCTCCGGGTCGGCGCCGTCATCGACCGTCCACGCAATGTACTTACCCTCACCGGGCAGGCCGGTCTGCGGGCCGGTCCAGGCACGAGCTTCGGGAACCGGGTTCGACGAGGTCGCAGTCGCAGAAGCGGTCTTAGATGCCGCGGCAGTCGGGGATGGGGTACCCGTTGCGGAGCCAGATGCGGAGGGGGCAGCCGCCGAGCTTGCCGAAGGGGTCGAAGAAGGGCTCGCCGACGCACTACCGGACGGGCTGCTCGATGGGGTGTTCGACGGGGTACAACCGGTGAGACCAAGACCCAGCACGCCGAAGCTCACCGCGCCCAGGCCAAAGGTACCAACGTGTTGTAAGAGTTCCCGTCGCCCCATGGAGGCGCGGGCAGAGGCGCCCGATACCATGTGGTCAGTAACGGGGTTGACGATAGCGGATTGACGAGGAGCGATAGGTGTTTCTGGGTGTGGAACAGTGTTCATATTACGAGTGTATGATGAGACCACTGTTAGCTATCGAAAAATTCAAAATATTACTTAATGATTAACAACTGCGCCATTAAAGAACCTCTACGTACTTTCAGTCCCCTCACTCACCGAAGACCACGCTCAGCGCACTAAGCTACCCCCGCCAGGCAATCCAGGTACAGCTCCAGCTACAGCGCAAGGTGCAACTCTAGGTAAGTACAGCGAGGCCCCTCCCCCAGAACACGTTCACAACGCGCCCGGGAAAGGGGCCTCAATATATAAAGTTCACGCAATCGTACTGCCAAGTACGCAGATACGATCAAGTACGCGGAGAGAAACCTACTCAGTTTCCGAAGCTTCCCGCTGCTCCGCCTTAGCAGAGTCCAGCGCATTCAGTGCCTCCAGAGCCGCAGCCTCCGCAGCCTCTTCAGCATCCGCCTCAGCCACACGCTCAGCATCCGACTCAGCAGAAGTCACCGCCGCCGGGTTCGTCAGAACCTTCACACCCATGCTGCGCAGCGCATCCGTATTCGTGATCGTCTCGTCATTATCAATCAGGTACACCTTGTACCCGTCATTCCGCAGGCGACGCATCAGCTCCAGGAGCATGCTCTGAGCGACCTCATCCACCGCGTACACGCGCGTCACATCCAGGGCAACCTTGGAACCCTCCATCGGGGATTCCACAATCTCACGAATCACACGCTCCACACCCGCAAAACGGATACGGCCCTGCAACTGAATCAGGCGCATAGACTCATCGCCCGAACCAATCTGGTAGTTCGCGCGCAACGCCGAACGAGCCACCGTCGGCACGTTCATCACGTGCATGCCCATGTCATCCGAGAACTGCTCGAACAGCTCCACACCGCGCACACTGTTACCGTGACCGTCCAGACGCGGCGAGAACGTCGCCACACCCAGCTGACCGGGCACCGCACCAATAATGCCGCCGCCCACGCCGCTCTTCGCCGGCACACCCACCTGGGTCGCCCAGTCACCCGCAGCGTTATACATGCCGCACGTGAACATGACGCTCAGCACCTGACGCACCACAGTCTTAGGAACCACCTGCTCACCCGTCACCGGATGCACACCATAATTCGCCAAAGTCGCCGCCATCAACGCCAAATCCTTGACCGTCACCATCAGCGAGCACTGGCGGGTATAACCCTGCACCGCCACAGTCGGGTCACCGGTCAGGATGCCGTGGCCGCGCAGCATGTGCGCAATCGCGTAGTTGCGGTGCGCGTGCTCCAGCTCAGACTCGTACACGCGCTCATTCACCGACAGGCGACGGCCCGCAAACGCAGACAAACCAGAAATGACGCGCTCCATACGCTCGCCCTGAGTCGCACCGGGAGGACCCACCAGCGAATGGGTGGTAATCGCACCCGCGTTAATCATCGGGTTCAGCGGCTTACCGGAACCGTCCTCCAGGGACAACTCGTTGAACGGCTCACCGGAAGGCTCCACGCCCACCTTCGCAAGCACGTCATCATAGCCGCGGTCCGCAAGCGCCAGGGCGTACACGAACGGCTTAGAAATCGACTGGATCGTGAACTCCACATCGGAGTCACCGGCGGCGTACTGCTCACCATCAACCATGGCGATAGACGCGGCAAGCTTGTCCGGGTCCACGGCGGCAAGTTCCGGAATGTAGTTTGCCAACTCACCGGAGGTATCAGAAGCGACCGACTCGAGGGTCTCGGTCAGGTAAGTGGCAATAGGTGAATGCATAGTGTTCCGTATCTGCTGCTAATCGTGGTTGTTCTCGTCAAAAATTCCAGGATGCGCCCGCCGGCTGTTGCGTTCCAGCTATTCCGTTTCAGCTGGGCTGAGGCGCTCATCGTTGCAGGCTACCGCGGCTATCAAGCTAAAGAGCCAGCCAGCGGACCTGTCAAAGTGTGCGGGTGAGGAGCACCTTTTGCTCCCTAAAGAGTGTATCTTTTGCGTGTTGAAGCCACCAAATATAACGGTCACTTCTCCCCCGCTATCTCTGGTTCTGGTACCTGTTCTGGCTTGCTATTTCTGCTCTATCTACCGCGGCGGGCAGACCTGCCGGCGAAGCATGGGCAAAATCTACGCGAGGCAAAACCTGCGCGAGCCAGCCTAGGGGTGGCGAACCGAGTCCGGCTCACGACCACCCAGCTCGGCGGTCTCCAGCTGGAAGGTCGAGTGCTCAACCGACACCTCAAAATGGCTCGCCACACACGAACGGATATGGTCCAGAATCGTCACCGCAGACCCGTCATGGAAGCATGAATCGGCAACCACCACGTGCGCGGTCACCACCGGCAGACCGGTCGCCACCATCGAGGCGTGCACGTCGTGCACCTCCACCACGCCCTCAACGCGGAGCATGTGCTCACGCATCGCGTCCAGGTCCAAGCCGTCCGGGGTGAACTCCATGAGCACGGCCGTCGTCTGCTTCATCAAACGTACTGCACGCGGCACAATCAGCGCCGCAATGAATAGACCCGCAAGGGCATCCGCCTGGTAGAAGCCGGTCAGCCAAATCACGATAGCCGCCACAATGACGCCCAGCGAGCCCAGGGCGTCATTGAGCACCTCCAGGAACGCGGCACGCATGTTGAAGTTCGCGTTCCTCGCCGTAGCCAGCACCGCAATGCCAATAGCGTTCGCCACCAGGCCAACCACACCAAAGATCAGCAGTTCGGTGCCGGGCACCTCCGGCGGGGCGAACAGGCGATGCACACCCTCCACCGCCGTGTAGATACCCACCGCCAGCAGCAGCACCGACTGCCCGAGGGCGGCAAGCACCTCAATGCGGCGGAAACCCCACGTACGGCGGGACGTTGCCGGGCGCGTCATCAGCGAAGCCGCCGTGAGCGCCACCAGCAGTCCGGACGCGTCCGTAATGGCGTGCGCCGTATCGGTCAGCAGGGCAAGACTTCCCGTGACCAACGAACCAATCGCCTGCGCCAACACAATAACGACCGCCAAGCTGAACGCAATCAGCAGGCGCGGACGCATGGAGGCGGCGTCCTCAGGGCTCGGGGCATGCGAATGGTCGTGGTGATGCCCGTGATGCCCGCCGTGGCCGTGATGTGCGTGCGCTCCCATGAGTGACTCCTCAACTATGAACTGTGTTGTTGACTATCGAGAGTTATCGGCAGATAGCAAAATCGCCCGATTCACAAGAACCGGGCGACAAGCTCCTCAACCGAGGAAAACGTGGAGATAAGGGGACTCGAACCCCTGACCCCCTGCATGCCATGCAGGTGCGCTACCAGCTGCGCCATATCCCCATATTCTGTTAGTGACCTCAACGAGGCAACATGAATATATTACACACACCACGGACAGCGATGCAAACCAGCGCACCCAAAACCACAAAAGTTACCGGCGGGTAAGCCAAAGGCTAAGCAAGAAGGGCGGACCCCGCGGCACCATACAGCGCCAACAGAGCCCACCCCTCATCAGCTAAAAATCAAGCAAAAGCTTACGCCTCATCCTGAGCGGGAATGATGCGCGCAGCATCCTCCTCAGTCTCACCCTCGATATCGAAGGGAGCCTCGTTCTCAACGCCCAGCTCAATACGCGGAGCCTCAGCCCACAGACGATCCAGAGCGTAGAACTCGCGGTCCTCCTCATGCTGAACGTGCACGACAATATCGCCGAAGTCCAGCAGAATCCAACGACCCGAGGAACGACCCTCACGGCGGACCGGCTTCAGATCAGCCTGCTCACGCAGAGCGTCCTCAACCTCATCCGCAACAGCGTTCACGAGGCGCTCATTGTGGGCAGAAACCACCAGGAAGCCATCAATCAGACCCATCGCGTCGGATGCATCCACAGCGAACAGGTTAGTTCCCTGCTTCTCCTCCGCAGCGCGGGCAGCAATGCGCAGAGCCTCAACCGAGGACTGTGCAGCAGTCATATTTTCCTTTCTTGCCGGCAGAACCCCACCGGCAGCACCCGCAACAGGGGTGCATGCTCACGGCCTACTTAGGGCCAAAAATCATAATCAAGCCGACAACGACCAGGGCGAGCAGCAGAACAATCCACAGCCACGCCAGGGAGGTCTTCTGCGCGGGCTTCAGAACCTCTTCAGCCTTCTCAACAGCGCTCTTAGAAGCAGACTCCTTGGAAGCCTCAGCAGAAGGCACCGGAGCAGACTTGGAATCAGAAGCCTTAGAAGCAGCAGCTTTAGACTCAGCGTCCTTCGCAGCTTCCTCAGACTCTTCGGCTTCCTCGGTGACCTCTTCAACCAGGGCAGCGGATTCCTCGGGATCCTGACGATCCACCATGCGCTGCAGCAGCTCCTCAACCTCATCCGGGCTCAGAGCAACAGTCGGGTCGCCGTCCACCGAATCCACGGTGTCACCAGCGGAGGCGCTATCCAGCACGCTCAGGTCAAGACCCTGCGCGTTCACGGCGCTCACGCGGGTGGGCAGCTCGTCAGCAGACTCTTCAACCTCGACAGCCTCAACGGTCTCTTCCTCAACGGAAGTAGCCTCGGTCTCCTCAACCTCAGCGACGGAGCTGTCCAGCTCCTCAACCTTCGGCTCATCGCGCACCAGGTACTGGTGCAGCTCGGGCTCCGGCTCCTCCTCCTTGACCACGGCAATGACCGGGATCGAAGAAGTCATCGGGTTATCCACCGCGGAGGGGCTGGTCGCATCCACACGGTTCTGCGCAATCTCCTCGGGGCGCAGCACACGCAGGCTACTGGTCAGAGGAGCAGGCTCGTGCAGCTTCTCCTCATCGTTCGCTTCAGTCTCAATCTTGCCCTGAGCCGCCAACGCCGCAAAACGACGCTGAACAGCCAGAACCTGCGGGTCGATAGCACCCGCATGAATCACGGAGCCCATGTTCGCAACAGGCTTCGCGGGCTCACCGCGGCGGGCTGCACGCAGGTACTCGGCAACTTCTTCACGGTAGCGGGCAAGACGGCGCGGACCCATCACCTTAGTAGGCGGCGGCACCTCAATGCCGTCCTCGGTCACGTACGTCTCGTAGAGGTACGCTTCGTCCTCGCTATAGGGCTTCGAACCCGTAGCTTCACTCATGTGTTCCCTCATTATTCGTCAATTGGGGTGCCTGCCCAGACTCATCTTTCACGTGGGGCAAGCCGTCACGGTACGCCGTCAAGGCGTCCTTCTTGTACAGACCGTACTTAGCAATGTACTGCACCACACCATCGGGCACCAGGTACCAGATGGGGGCGTCTTCAGCTGCGCGGCGACGAATATCGGTCGAAGAAATCGCCATCGCAGGAATCTTCAGGGTCGTAATATGACGACCCTCAGCCAGCGGCGGATCCAGCTCATGATCGGGGCGGGTCACACCCACAAAAGTCGCCAAATCCCACAGCTTATGGGCATTGCGCCAGGTCATAATCTGGCTAATCGCATCCGCACCGGTGATGAAGAACAGGTCAGCATCCGGGCGCAGGGCGCTCAGCTCGTTAAGCGTATCAAAGGTGTACGTGGCACCGCCACGGTCAATATCAATACGGCTCACCGTAAAACGCGGGTTCGACGCGGTCGCAATCACCGTCATCAGGTAGCGATGCTCAGCGTCACTCACGTGCCGCTCCCCCACCTTCTGCCAGGGCTGACCGGTCGGAACGAACACGACCTCATCCAGGTCGAACACGGCGGCAACCTCACTAGCTGCCACCAGGTGTCCGTGGTGAATCGGGTCGAAGGTTCCACCCATCACGCCCAGACGCACCCGACCGGGAGTGCGCGGGGGAATCGACTCGGTGCTCGGAGCACCAAAATCAAGGTGAACAGGCTGGTCAGTCACAAATGCCGTCCTTGCTGGGGACAGAGACCGCACCACGGCAACTTGGGAGCCGCCACAGGCGCGGATGCGGGCAGGTACACAGAAGGTACGCAACACCGAAAACGGTGCCCGCGTACATTCCCCTCTATGCTACCTTCTTACGGTCAAAAACACCGAAATGACGGGGGTGAGCTAAGCCGCCAGTGGAATACCCAGCCAGCACGCCCACCCACAGGCTCACCCGCGTGTTCCGACACGCACATCCGGCGCGAGCGGCAACCACAGAACCTACAAGAAAGCACCGCACGCAAAAGAAAGCGCCGCGCACCGGAGCCAAACCCCGGTACGCGGCACCACTCACTGTCTATGAAACAGCTGTCTAGGCAACAGCTGTCTAGGCAACAGCTACGCTTCAGCTACTAGTCGTCGACGTTCGGCATGTCGATATTCTCGTCGACCTTGCCTTCCTTCAACTTCTTGCGGTACTCAACCGACTCGGTCCACACGCCTGCAGCGCGCTCGGACTCCAGCTCGGCACGAGCCTCCGCCTTCGCGTCCATACGCTCCTTGTACTCCACACGCTTCTGCGCACGAGTCGGGCGAATGATCTCTTCCAGACGAGCGTCCGTACCACGCGGGGAGGACAGCAGCTCAGCGCCACCGACCATGGTCGGCTCCCAATCGAAGATCACCGAGTTGTCGTTCTCGCCAATCACCACGGCGTCACCGGCACGAGCACCAGCCTTGAACAGCTCATCCTCAACGCCCAGGCGCGCCAGGCGGTCCGCCAGGTAGCCGACAGCCTCATCATTATTGAAGTCAGTCTGCTGAATCCAACGCTCAGGCTTCTCACCAATCACGCGGAACAGCGGCTCAAGGTTACGCTCCTCGCGGCGAATAATGAACTCCTGCTTCTTCTTACCGCGGAAGCCCTTCGGGCGAACCACAGGAGCCTCAACAACCACGCGCTCCGCTTCCTTCTCGGCAGCGGCACGAGCCTCGCGGTCTTCCTCAACGAGCTTTGCCATCGCAAAGATGAGGGGCTTCAGACCCTCATGGGAAGCCGTCGAAATCTCGAAGACCTTGAAGCCCATCTCCTCAAACTCGGGGCGAACAAACTCAGCCAGCTCACGAGCCTCAGGAACGTCAATCTTATTGAGCACCACAATCTGCGGACGCTCATGCAGCGGCACGGTCACACCCGCAGTCGGGTCAACCTCATAGTTCTGCAGCTCGCCACGGATCACCTCAAAGTCACTGATCGGGTCGCGGCCCGGCTCCAAAGTAGCGCAGTCAATCACGTGCACCAGAGCCGAAGAACGCTCCACATGGCGCAGGAAGCGGTGACCCAGACCGCGCCCCTCCGAAGCCCCCTCAATCAGACCCGGAACATCCGCCACAGTGTAGCGAACATCGCCCGCCTGCACCACACCCAGGTTCGGGATCAGGGTAGTGAACGGGTAATCAGCAATCTTCGGACGTGCCGCAGAAATCGCAGCAATCAACGAAGACTTACCCGCCGACGGGTAACCCACCAGAGCCACATCCGCAATGGACTTGAGCTCCAGAACAATATCAGCCTCTTCACCGGGGGTGCCCAACAGGGCAAAACCGGGAGCCTTACGCTTAGCCGAAGCCAACGCAGCGTTACCCAGGCCACCCATACCGCCGCGGGCAGCAACATACTCATCGCCCACACGCAGCAGGTCAGCCAAAACATTACCCTCGCGGTCCTTCACCACAGTACCCTGCGGCACGGTCAGAACCAGGTCCTCACCGTTAAAGCCGTGGTGCATATCGCCACGACCAATATCGCCATTCGGGGCGTGCTGATGCGGGCTGTGGTGGTACTCCAGCAGGGTCGTGGTCTGGTTATCCACGCGCAGAATCACCGCGCCACCATTACCACCGTTACCGCCGTTAGGGCCGCCCAGGGGCTTAAACTTTTCACGTCGCACGGAGACGCAGCCGTTACCTCCGCGACCGCCAGATACATGCAAGACCACGCGGTCCACGAATTCTGCCACGGGTTCTCCTTATCTTGGAAAATCTTCACTTCGCCACCGCACGGCACACACCAATCATGCTGCGGATGCGGCGGCAGGCGCGACCGGGTTGGGGTGCGCCTCATCGTGGAGCCCAGCACAGGCGGGCATCCACGGCATTCGAGGTCATAGCGAGAGGGGGTAGACTAACGCCTACCCCCTCTGCCCTAGCGGTGAGTATTACTCAGCTGCTGCCAGGATGTTAACGACCTTGCGGCCCTTGCGGGTACCGAATTCGACGGTGCCTGCTGCCAGAGCGAACAGGGTGTCGTCGCCACCGCGGCCAACGTTCAGGCCGGGGTGGAAGTGGGTGCCGCGCTGGCGAACGAGAATCTCGCCTGCGTTGACGGACTGGCCGCCGTAGCGCTTAACACCGAGGTACTGGGGGTTCGAGTCACGGCCGTTACGGGTGGAGCTTGCGCCCTTCTTGTGTGCCATTCTGTATTCCTACCTTAGGGTTTGAATTCCGGTCGTTTCGATTACGCGTTGATAGCGGTAATCTTGACGGTGGTCAGCTCGGCGCGGAAGCCCTGACGCTTCTTGTAACCGGTCTTGTTCTTGTACTTCTGAATAACAATCTTCGGACCGCGCAGGTCCTCAACCTTCTCAGCAACAACCTTGGCGGAAGCCAGGGACTTTGCATCAGCGGTGACCTTGTCACCGTCGACGAGCAGCAGCACGGGCAGCTCGATGGTGCTGCCGGGCTCGCCTGCAACACGGTCAAGGGTAACGAGGTCGCCTACGGAAACCTTCTCCTGGCGGCCGCCAGCGCGTACAATCGCGTATGCCACTATGGGACTCACTTTTCTCGACAACTTGCTTCTTGGATCTCACACGAATGAGCAGCCTGCGCTTTCATTGCTGTGCGCCCTCCCCCGCCAGTCGAATGACCGCGAATAAGGAGGAACGGCCCGTGCGTTCCGGCGGGATTGCCCGCCGAAGCCAACACGCGAGGCTCACCGGTGGTGTCTCTCTCCCGCACGTTTCGACTCAGCCAAATACTCGACCGTGCCGAAGACGATGCGGGTGGGAGCGGTGTCTCCCGCTGGCCCTGCGTCGATAGGGCTTCACTGAGATAAACACCAGTCCTTAAGGATACGGCATGATCTACGCGCCGCGCAATAGATAATTTTGCGGATTATCCGCAGACACCACGTGATGCTCCTCTAATACTGCACCGCACTCTTAGTAGCGCCTTTAAAATGACGCAGCACACGCACAGAAAAAATAGCCTCGGTAGGGAAGTTCCGGCTCGCCCTACCGAGGCTATCTCATATACACACACCATCGGAATTCCGATGATCGGAAGCTAAAGACTAATCGTCCTTACCTTCACGCTTAATGTCGGCAGCAGCAACGCCAATGCCGAACAAGACAGGAGCCGAAGCGTCATCAGCCACCGGAGCCACATCCGCAACAGAAGCGGAAGCAACCACGGAACCCTCAGCACGCTCGGAAGCGTCCACGGTCACGACCTGAGCACCGGCACCGGCGCTCGAAGCCGCACGGCGAGTGCGACGCTTACGCGGGGTCGAACCGGGCACCTGAGCCGCAGGCGTCTGATCCTCAACCGGAGCCTCAACCGCTACGGGAGCTGCGCCCACCACACCGGTCACCGCCGGAGCACCAATCACGCCGGTCACAACCGTGCGAGACTCAGACTTCTCAACCTTATCAGCCTTTGCGGGTGCCTGCTCGGATGCCACGCTCTGCTCAGCTGCCTTCTCGGCACGCTTCTCATCAGCGGCACGACGAGCACGGCGGCGGGAGGCACGCGGGGTCTCACGAACATCCTCAATGCGCAGGTCCTCACGCTCAACACGCTTGGACTCCTGAGCCTTCTGCACACCCGAGTTTACCTCAGCGTTCTGCTGCTCGCGGTCCTGGCGCTTGGACGAACGACGCTCCTCCGAACGATCCTCACGGCCCGAACGGAACGACTCACCCTCAGCGCGGGCAAGACGGCCAGCCTTCTGAGAAGCACGAGCCTTCGCCTCACCGGCGCGAATCGCCTCAAAACGATCCGAGGAGCGGCTAAAGCGCGGGTCAAGCTCCGGGTCAACGTGGTGCTCGTCCTCCAGCGCACCCGCGCCGGAATCCTCCACAGCGGCAATATCCGCATCGGTCAGCTCGCGGCGCTGGCGGTTACGAGAAGACTTCTTCTCGCCGCGCTTAGACGAACGACGCTCCTCAGAACGGTCCTCAGAACGGTCCTCCGAACGCTCCTGCTCAGAGTCCTTCGAGGAATCCTCAGCGGACTCCTCCGCGCGGTCAAACGCACTTGCCAGCTGCTCCAGGGAGAAACCGCCCTGCTCGCCAATCCAGTTGCCGCCGGTGACCTCAGCGACCTTGTCCTCACGCTGAGCAACCTCGGCGTGAGCCTGCTCGCTGGCAGCCTCGGCAATACCCTGAATCTCCTGCTCAAGCGAAAGCTCAGCGGTCTCTGCGCGGCGCGAACGCTTGCGGCGCTTACGCTTCTTGCGGGTCGAAGCAGTCTCCTCCGAAACGTCCTCGCTCTGAGCGGATGCGGCAGCCACCGCAGCCATAGCGTTACGGCGCTCAGCCTTCTTCGACTCCAGAGCATCCTGCTTCTGCTGGTCACGAGAATCCTCGCGGGCAGCGGCACGGCTACGCTTACGGTCATTACGCTCATGGCGGTGGATGTAATCCGACGCGCCACCGCTACGACCGCTCAGCGGCTGATCGTGAACCACCAGGCCACGACCGGCACAATGCTCACAGGGCTCCGAGAAGACCTCAAGCAGACCGGTACCCAGGCGCTTACGGGTCATCTGAACCAGACCCAGCGAAGTCACCTCAGCCACCTGATGCTTGGTACGGTCACGGCCCAGGCACTCAATCAGGCGACGCAGAACCAGGTCACGGTTCGACTCAAGCACCATGTCAATGAAGTCAATGACGATAATGCCGCCGATATCGCGCAGACGCAGCTGACGGACAATCTCCTCAGCAGCTTCCAGGTTGTTCTTGGTGACAGTCTCTTCAAGGTTGCCGCCGCTACCGGTGAACTTACCGGTGTTCACATCCACCACGGTCATGGCTTCAGTACGGTCAATCACCAGCGAACCACCCGAAGGCAGGTACACCTTACGGTCCAGTGCCTTCGCCAGCTGCTCGTTGATGCGGTAGTGGTCGAAGAGGTCGTCATCGCCGTCCCACTGCTGCAGGCGGGAGACCAAGTCCGGCGCCACGTACGTCACGTACGCCTCGATGGAATCCCACGCGTTCTCGCCCTGAACGATCATCGCGGTGAAGTCCTCGTTGAAGACGTCACGCACGGTCTTAATCATCAGGTCGGGCTCCTGGTAGAGCATCTCCGGAGCCAGCACCTTGCGGGAGTTAGCCTTCTCCTGAATCTCTTCCCACTGCGCACGCAGACGGTTAATGTCGTGGGTCAGCTCCTCCTCAGAAGCACCCTCCGCCGCGGTACGAACAATCACGCCAGCATCCTCGGGCAGCTTGTCCTTCAGAATCTTCTTCAGGCGAGCACGCTCGGTGTCGGGCAGCTTACGGGAAATACCGGTCATCGAACCACCCGGCACATACACCAGGAAGCGGCCGGGCAGAGAAACCTGGCTGGTCAGGCGGGCACCCTTGTGACCGATCGGGTCCTTGGTGACCTGCACCAGAACCGAATCACCGGGCTTCAGGGCGTTCTCAATCTTGCGGGGCGCACCGTCCAGACCGGTGACATCCCAGTTGACCTCGCCCGCGTACAGCACAGCGTTGCGGCCGCGTCCAATGTCAACGAACGCAGCTTCCATGGACGGCAGGACGTTCTGAACCTTACCCAGGTATACGTTGCCAATCAGCGAATCCTGCTGGGTCTTGGACACGAAGTGCTCAGCCAGCACGCCGTCCTCAAGCACACCAATCTGGATGCGGCCGTCCTTCTGACGAACCAGCATCTGCCGGTCCACAGACTCGCGGCGAGCCAGGAACTCAGCCTCAGTCACGATGTGGCGGCGGCGGCCCAGGGAGCGGGACTCGCGGCGGCGCACACGCTTCGCCTCCAGGCGGGTAGAACCGCGCACACCGGTCACAGTGTTGGATGCGTGAGAGTCAGCCAGGCGCGGCGCACGCACCTTGGTGACGGTCTCAACGTCGTCATCAACGCCGCCCTCAATCTCAATATCTTCGGTACCGCGGCGACGGCGACGGCGACGGTGGCTCGTCACCTCAGCCTCAGCGGCAGCCTCCTCGCGGCGGCGCTCCATACGCTCCTTACGCTTCTGCTCCTCGGCAGCGGCGCGGCGTGCCTCACGCTCCAGCTTGGCGGCAACAGCGAGCTCGCTCAGCTCCTCCGGCTCGGGTGCCATGAACAGCGGCATCGCACCCATGGGGGTACGCGAGCGCAGCTCCTGCAGCTTCTCGCGCTGCAGGTCGCTAATGGTCTTGACGGGTTCGGGAGCTACTTCGGGCTCCTCGGCGGTGGGTTCCTCAGCTGCGGGCTCTTCTGTGGCGGAAGCCTCAGGTGCAGCTTCTTCGGATGCGGATTCCTCAGCAACCGCAGTAGCCTCAGCGGGCTGCTCAGCGGCAGCCTCTTCAGCCTTCTGCTCAGTATCTTCAGCAACAGGAGCTTCAACGGCAGCCTCGGTCTTCTCAGCTTCCTCAGCCTTTGCGGGGGTTACGACCTCAACCTTGGCGGTCTCTTCCTTCACCTCAACGGCAGACTCGGCAGTGGGCTCAGCCACCTTCTTCTCAGCAACCGGCTCAGCAGACTCAGCGGCGGGGGCAACAACTTCCTCCACCTTCGCGGTCTTCTCAACGGTCTCGACCTTAGCGGCCTTCTCCACGACAGCAGGCTCAGCCGCCTTCTTCTCAGCAACCTCAAACAGGCTATTCAGAGTAGAAGCAACCTCGGTCTCAGATACAGCGGGAGCCGCAACCTTCGGTGCCGGCGCGTGCTTAGCCTTAGCGTTACGCAGGTTGGTCAGGCCAGTAGCAATCGCCTCATCCAGGGGAACCTCAGGAGCCTTCTCCTTCTTCGGGCGACCCGGACGGCGGCGCTCAGTACCCTGCTGGGCGTCAGAGCTCTCACGAACATTCTTACGCAGAGTTTCACGGGTCTCTGCAGAGGCGTTCTTCTCCTCCGCGAGGGCGTTCAGCGCCTCAAAAACCCCAAGTTCGACGTTCTTCTCGTCAGACATTAATCTTCTTTCGTTACACCCTGCTCCGCACCGCAAGGATTTTAACAGCGCGCATACAGCGCAAAGCCTAGTTGCTGTCACCGCGGCTCAAGCCTCACCCTACGGCACGCGTTCATCGGCGCTACCGGGCACTATCTCGTTCAGTGCTTCTGCCGTAGGGGGCGAGCGGGCGGAACGCAGAGCGCGCCGCGACGGTCACAGCCACCTCGCTCTCGAGCACGGCACGCTCACACCCTTCCTGGGTGCCCTGCCGGTCTTCGGGTTTCTTCGCCGAGGCGGGCGGCCCGCGCGGTGCGACAGTTATGCTCCGCGGCTTATAGCCGGCGCTCTTCGGGTACTCTCCCTCGATGCGTTGGTGGGGATCTTTATGCGCGTGCGGGGCGCACAAGACACCGTGTTCCATTATACCCGGTAGAGGGTACCTCTAAGCCACCCCGGCACCCTATCTGGGTACCACTCCTCCCCAGCCGGATGCGTGGGCACAATACCGCGGGCACTCTGCGGCGGACGCATTGCGGGTACAGCAAAGCCGGGCGTGCCACTACGCACCACCCGGCTTCAAAAACTTTCACAGAGGAGGGGCTAGTCCAGACCCAGCTCCGCATCGCGCGCCTCACGAGCCTGCTGAGCAAGCTTCGGGTCGGTCGGCAGGTACTCCGGACCGGAACCGGTCGCAAACGGAACGCCCAGAATGAAAACAAACGGAGAAACCACCAGCAGAATCACCCACAGCAGCGAGAAGTGACCGGCGGTCAGCAACAGCAGGGCAGTCAGAAAAATAACGGCAGCAGCGCCCATTGCGGCAATTCCGGCAGTCTTCACGGGTCTCCTCGAAGGGGTATCAAGAATCTAGTGTCCAGCAGAACGGCAGGCAGTCAACGCCGCAGGCAAAACCCGCGGACGGCTCCAGCTGACGCCGCTCAAGAATATACCTGACCATTATACGCACCCGCGCCGCCTCCCCGCTGACTGCCACCGGCAAAGTTACCGGCGCCTCCCCCGCTACCCGGCGCCCCAGCCTGGCGTATTCAGCCCGGCATATTCTGCGCAGCCTCACCCGCCCGCAGACGCAACAACGCCCCGGCACCAACAAGTACCGGGGCGTTGCACGTTCGGGGCATCAGCCCTCAAATGCTTAGCGCATCATATTCACAATGACCTCAAAGAAGCGGATCACAATAATGCCGAAAATCAGGATCAGCCACAGGCTAATCGCAAACCACGACCAGCCGCGAGCGCTCTCACGCATCGACTGCGACGCCGGAATAACACCCGCCGAAATATTGCGGACCGTAGTCTTCACAAAAAGCGTGATGGTCATAACCCACACGATCATGCAGAACAGGCACAGGGCATTAATCTGGAACGTCGTCTGGTACCACAGCCACATGATGAACGCGGTTGCCGCAGCCAGACCAATGTTCATGCACACCCAGAACCACTTCTTAAACTGTGCGCCCGCCATGATCGCGGCACCGATAGTCACCACAATCGAGAAGCCCACCAGACCAATGAACGGGTTCGGGAAGCCGAACGCTTCCGCCTGTGGAGTGCGCATCACCGTGCCGCAGCTGAGCAGGGCGTTGATATCGCAGACCGTGGAGTGGCCGGCATCAATGTAAATCTGCAGGCGCTCATACACCAGAATCGCTGAAGAAATGAGTGCGATCAGGCCGGCGCCAACCAGCCAGAATCCGAGCTGTCGGTCTGAGTAGCCGCCCGGGGTTCCCGCGTGCCCGTGCTGCGCTTCGTTCTCAGCCTCAGCGTGGACGGGCTCGGTAGTACTCGATGCGGCGGTACTCATACGACTCCTTTAGATAGTGTTTTACGGTGGTACTCACCGGCGCGGCATAGCCAGCACCCCGGAAGCAGTACCCCATTTATCCTAGCCTCTCACATTGCTCAATAGCACGCCATTAGCTTCTACATTTACTATATGACGCCTCAAATCATGCAAATAGGCGCATTTTTGTGACGTACCTTAAACACAAAAGCCCCGGAAGGAGCCCGCAACGTAGCGGCGGGCGGGACCTTCCGGGGCATGGTGCGCATGTTTTCTATGGCATTCGCCTCATCGACGCGCGGCGGCTCCCACGGCAACTACCGTGGAGCGCACAGACGGCACGTGAGGGCAGTGCGTTAGGGCAGCGGGTGGGTGTACGACTCGTCAAAGAACAGCTGCTCCAGCTCCACCGCGCGGCTAAAGAACTCGCGGGCACGCTGCGCATCCGACGGGCCCACACGGTCCAGTTCGCGGCGCAGGAAATCAACCAGCTCACGGAACTCCGGGTAGTCGTGCAGGGTAATCCACTCGTGGTGCACAAACGATTCGGGACGCTTGGCGGGAGCCTTCGACGCCCAATCCAGGTACAGGCCCTCGCAAACCACCAGCACCGACAGGATCGCCGCGTAGCTGCCGCTAGCCGCCGCGTCGAGGAAGAGACGCTTGAAGCCGGTGGTCGCCTCCGTATCGGGCATGGAGTCACGCTGATGTTCGGTCACGCCCAGAGTCTCAAAACAACGCAGGAAGTAAGTGTTCTCATCGCCCGCAATCTCGCCGGCAAACTGCGCCAAGCGCAGGCGACCCGCGAGAGTATCAGCGTTAGCAATCGCGCCACCAATCAGGGCGAGGAAGGTATCGAGGAAGCGGTAGTCCTGCACCAGGTACCCCGCCATGACCTGCGGGGCAATCGAGCCGTCAAAAAGCTCAGCAACAAAGCGGTGATTCGTGGCGGCAAGCCAGGTGTCGAGGTTCTCCTGGCGTAGGGACTCGGTGAACGAATCGGTGCCAATCAAATCGGTGAAGGGTGCGGGCATGATGGGTGCCTTTCACTATGTGGCATACCGTCGCTGGTATGCGTATGTGTGCGGGTGTGTTGGTGCGGCCTCAGGCGTTGGGGCCGGCGCCTCAGCGAATATAGCACCGTGACGCCAAGGCGCGCCCGGTTTTGCGCCCCGGTGCCCACAAATTTTCGTTCTTTTCGATTTTTTGGATGGGTGAGAGCGGATGATGCCGGTCAAACTCGCACGATTGGGGTTAGATGAGAGCCCATGGGAACACGTGAGAAATCATGCGTTCGAGTGGGAGCACGAGGGCAGAGGCGCGAAAAAACGGGGTGCCACTCCCCCAGCCAGTACAACCAACCGGAGGGCGGCACCCCGCCTCATCTCTGCAACCTCAACGGGTCGCCTTAGTGATCCGCATCGTCCTCGGAATCATCATCACCGAAGAAATCATCGGTGTACGAATCGCCCAGCGGCAGACCCAGCGAATCCTCCAGCGAAGAACCCGCCGCAGACTCGCCACCCAGCTCAGCCATGATGCCGTCCAGCAGCTCATCCGGCTCAGCAGAGGCAGCCGCAGCCGCCGCGGCAGCCAGAGTCGAAGCCGACGCCGCACCCGCAGAACCCGCATAGGCACCCTCGGCGCCCAGCTCATCCGGCAGCTCTTCAGCCTCAGCGCCGGGGGTCTTCGCCTCCTCATGCGCCGCCAGCAGGGTACGCGCCTCACCAATGACCGTAATCGAACCGGTAATCAGCACGCCCGCCGACTCCTGCTCAAAGAGGGCGTTCTCCATGGCGGTGGCAATCGCCTCGTCCAGGTGCTCAAACACCTCAATCGAGTCTTCATCCAGACCCGCATCCAGCGCCAGCTCGTGCAGACGCTCCGGCGCAATCGCACGCGGCGAATCCGACGCCGCCAGGTACAGGCGGAAGGTACCGTCAGAAGCGTCAACGTACTCTTCGCGCATGGTCTCAAACATGCCCAGAGCATCCTTCTCACCCAAAATACCGACCACGGAATGCAGGTGCGACAGCTTGAACGCCTCGGTCAGCGCAGCCGCGGACGCACGCACGCCGTGCGGGTTGTGGCCCGCATCCAGGATGGTCAGCGGCTCGGTGCGCACAACCTCCAGACGGCCCGGCGAGCGCACCGTCTCAAACGCGGTACGCACCACGTCCTCGGGCAGCTGACGCTGACCGCCGAAGAACGCCTCCACGGCGGCGAGAGCCACCACGGCGTTCTGCGCCTGATGCGCACCGTGCAGGGACAGCGGCACATCC
>FUFK010790457.1_pt1 | contig 24897 bp, 27 predicted proteins | sample 1021851 | NCBI WGS metagenome assembly FUFK01 (sample SAMEA51879418, study PRJEB19060) | metagenome | reverse complement strand
AATGCAAAGGGGTTTTAGATGACCCCTTGCAATTTATCTAAATCGATTGGTTGGTTAATACACCAATAGTCTCTAAGAATACATGAGAATTTTAACTCGACGATTTCGCGAGGTAATTCAATAAACATCACAAAAATGGAAGCCTATGGACTCCAACGATTCCGAGGCAGGTAGTCTTGGGAAATCTTGGATCAAAACTATGTTTATTTTTTCACTCATGCTTATTCCCATTGGTTTTGTTCTATTACGCAGGGGAGAAGAAGTTCAACCGCACACTCTTGGCCCGGCTTGGGAAAGTATGTGCGGCGGATTGATGATACTCACAGGGGTTTCAATCTTTTTGCAAACATGGTGTGTCATCATTTTTCGGCTTCTGAAATCTCAATTACAGAAAGGTTCCTAATTTTATGTGCCTGGACTCATTTCATTAATGTATAGAATGGATTTTACAAGGGGGATCCCTCTGTACACTTGTTGATACGAAGGGTAGCGTCTGACAAGACCCACTGCTCGGCCTCTAATTACTGTAAAATCCAGAATGAGTTTCATAAGGAGAGAACTAAGTTCACACTTCCGTCTATTTGGGGAAACAGGATTTGGCACAGAACATAAATCATCTACGGCGATATCCACTTCGCCGAGTAGATGTTGTTCGTCTTGAAGTCGTCTTTCTGGACGTAGAGCGAGTTGTTTTCTTCGCTGTTGATTTCGCCTTAGGCTTCCATGTTGTTTTCTTTGCCGTTGATTTCTTAGTTGTGGATTTTGCCTTAGGCTTCCATGATGTTTTTTTGGCAGATGATTTCTTGGTTGAAGTTTTCTTTTTTGATGCACTAATCGCTTTCCCTGATGAATTGGTTTTTGCATAGCATTGAGTCCGATTGTGTCCTTGTCGACCACATCGACTACAAGTGTATGTAGTGGCTTTTTTCTTCGTAGAGGTCGTTTTTTTCCTTGCCGAAGTTGATGATTTCGTTTTTGTAAAACCGACCTTTTTATTGAGATTGTCAATTTCTTTTTTTGTCATCTTTCTTTTTGTCAAACCAGCACCCCGCACCTTCTTTGCACCATATTTCTTGATCATCTGGTCTGTCACTTTTCTCTCGTCAGCATCATTTGCATTCGTGTAGTATTGCATCACACGTTTGGGTTTGTGCATTTTAGTCCATTCAGCACCTCTCCCATCAATATGCTGTTTTAGCCTCTTTTCCCCTTTCGTAGTCTTTCCAACATAGACATTACCATCCTCACATTCGAGGACATAGATGTCTACCATGAACAAATCCAAGCATTGAGCGACTATGAAATAATCGCAAAATCAGAGGGCAATCATTCATCAACTAATCAGAGGGGCCCCCTTTGCTTACCCATCGCGTCAGTGGGTACCCTTTGATGCGTCCGAATCGCAGGGTGGACAGGATTCAGTTGCCTTCGAAAATGGCCATGGCCTCGTCGACCGAAGCACCCTCGCAAATGATGGCGTGGCATGCCGCCGTCATTCGGACGGCTTCTTCGGTGGTTTTCTGATGGATGTTGCGTCCCGTCGCTGCGCCTCGGCAGCCGGAGACCGCCATCTGATCGTGGAGTCGCTGAAGGAAGGCTCGAGGTGGCAAGGTTCCACCGCCCGAACAGATGATGCCGGTTCGACCTGCGGCTTCAACGGCGACTTTGAGCGATTCCGGTTGCGTCATACCATCGAACGCTCGCGGGTAGTTGACCTTCGCAAAGTCCGCACCGATGCAGCAGGCAACACCCGCTGCGCCCGAGATGAGTTGAGGGTCTTTTTCATCGGCCACGGCCTGGCCACGCGGGTACATCCATACCACCGAAATCATGCCGAGCTCGTGGGCCTGTCGAATGAAGTGGGCTGCCTCGGTGAGCATTTCGTGTTCGTATTCGCTCCCGATGTAAACGGTGTAACCGATGCCCACGACGTTGATGCCGTTGTGAACCAGCGACATCACGTCGTCCATGTCCCACAGCGCCTGGCTGATGGGATCCCGCTGGGCCGTTTTGACAAGGTGCGATTTGGAGTTGAGTTTCACGAGGTACGGAACATCGGGGTGGTCCCGAGCGTACTGTGCGATGAGACCGCACTGCCCTGCGAGCACACCGATGGTGCCTTCCGCGTACGCTCGAGCACCGATTTCAAACAGATGTCCGGGGTCGTTTGAGGACAGCGGGATGGTGTCGCCGCCGTCGTAGAAATCGTCGTTCAGGTGTTCGATCTTTTGGTCGCAGGCGAAGAGGTTCATGGAACCCGTGCCGGCGGTGGCAGCCCTCATGTTGTCAAGGTAGGTCTCGATGAGTTCGTCGGGAACATCGGCGGGGACGGTGATGTCGCTCATGGAGACCACCTCAAGGTTCACTCGCCGGTGAAGTTCGCCACACGCTTCTCGACGTATGCAGCGATGCCTTCCTTGGCGTCGTTGCTGTTGAAGAGAGCGGCCTGCAGTTCCCGCTCGAGAGCCAGATGGTACTCAAAGGGAATCTCTGGCCCGGTTTGGCACGAGCGCTTGATGTTGCCCACGGCCTTGACCGCCTTGTTGGGCAGGGTGAATTGGCTGCACCAGTCAAGGATGTCCCGGCGGAAATCATCGGGATCACCCTCCCATATGTGGTTGATGAGGTTGCAAGCGTGGGCGTCTTCGAAGGACATGAGTTCGCCCGTGACCATCATTTCCAGTGCCTTGGCCTTGCCGATGAGGCGGGTCAAGCGAGCGGTNCCACCGGTTCCNGCGAGCACACCGAGGTTGATTTCNGGCAGNCCGACCTTNCCGGNGTTNTTNCGGGCGATGCGNATGTCGGCGGCCATGGCNATCTCCAGGCCACCNCCAACGGCGTGTCCGTTGATGGCNCAAANGACNAGTTTNGCNGTTTGCTCGAGGCGAGACANGGTNTCGTTGGCGTGAAGNCANAAGTTGTACTTGAANCCGGGGCTGACGCTGTTGAGCATCTGGATGGAGGCGCCNGCNGAGAANAANGANGCNCCGTTGCCGGTCANGACGATGCAGGTNACGCTGTCGTCNAANCGNGCNCGGACGATGGCCTCGTCNATGTCTCGCATCATGCCGTGCGTGTAGGTGTTGGGCGAGCGGTCGTTGGGGCCTTCAAGAGGTGCGCCAGCCGAATCGGACGTGAGTTCAATCACGGCAATTCCGTTCTCGGTCACGCCGTAGTTGACGAGTCGGTTTGGCATGGGTTCAAGTTTCAATCCGTAGAGGTCGCTCATGCCCTGAGCCAACGGGATTGGCATTATGAAGAAATCGCTGAGATTTCTTGCGCCTCACCGTCGGCGTTGCTCGTGAAGGACACGTGGCCGCCACCGCGACGAACCGCTTCCCAACGAGCCTTGACCTCCAGGGCTGCCTCGCTCTGCTCCCACGTGTCGCGCCCTTTGGCTGGACGGAACGGAAGTCGCAACGGTCGGGTTGGACCCTCCATCCGCTTGAGCATGAACGGCGAGGTCAGTGCGAACACGATTCGCTTGAACAAACTTGGACGGAACAACTTCCCAATCCATCGCAACCCGTCACCGCTCTTGGATTGATCCCGCATCCAAGCCCTGCACATTCGCTTGAAGGTCCGGTCGCCCACACGGTTCATCAGCCACCGATTGGCCACGCTCGTCCGGACGTACGGAAGCAACTTTTGTCGTACCTCTTTCTCGTAGGCAGGACCGCCCAGCATTTCATGGGCGGCCAGCACCCCGGACCAGACGGCCATTCGCATGCCAAAGCCCCACATGAAATCCTGCAGTCCACCCGATTCGCCCACGAAGTGCTGGCCGGTTGCGGGTGCCGTGTAGTGCCCGTTCAGGGTGAAATCACCCTTGCCGCCCACGCGCTTGACGGGGTTGATGTCCATGTCGGGGTAGAGACGTTGGTAGCAGGCGATGGTTTCGTTGAGAAACCGCTCGCTCTTCTTTTGCTTGCGCCACAGGCAGGTGCAGATCAAGCCGACGCCGTCGATGACGATGAGGTAGCTGTAGGCACCCGGGGCCAGCTTGTCGTTGAGTTGGAAGGCGATGTGGTTGGGGTACGACGTGTGGAAAATTTCGCCAAGCGCAATCGCTGAGGTGTCTTTTGGTCCACACGCAACAATGTCGGCTTCGTTCTCGTCGATGCGCGACTTGTAGTGAAGCGTGGCACCTGCTTCGATGGCCATGCGTTTGAACGCCTGATCGATGGTGTGGTCGGAGGTCCCCCGCTCCACGATGCGGTAGGCGACGCCATCGGTTTTGGCCTGAGAGATTTCGTCGTCGGGGTGAATGAGGTCAACCACCGAGAAGGCCGTTGATTTGAACGAGGTCGAATCAAAGCCCCACGACTCGAGCTGATCGAAAAAATCGTCGTCCATGCTCCAGTTTTCGAGCGCTTGGAAATCACCGTCGAACCGTGCACCTGAATCGGCGCGAATGTCGTGAACGTGCACTTCTCGGCCTGCTCGGGCGAGCAAGGTTGCGGCCGCTAAACCCGAAAGGCCGGCACCCATCACCGTGATGGGCTTGGTCTGGTCGGGAGCATCGGCCATGCAAGTCCATGGAGGCGTGAGGTTTGAATGATGCCCTCCCTCCCCACGAGGTATGACGGGCAGCGTGCTGGTGGAAGAGGCTCCCGATGTGCTTCGTCCCGACGAACTCCTGCTCAAGCTGAACACCAAGGGTTGCGGAGCCGTGGTGTCCTTTGTCGGCCTGACCCGTGAACACGAAGGCGACGCCGATGTCTTGCGTCTTGAATTCGATGCCTGGCAAAACAAACTCACGCCCGTGCTCGAGCGCCTGGCCAACGAAGCCATCGAAGGCTTTGGCATCGCTTCGGTGGCCATGGCTCACCGGACCGGTGCGGTCGGCCCACAGGAGCCCATCGTGGCCATCCACGTCGGAAGCCCACACCGCAAAGAAGCGTTTCAAGCCTGCGAATGGCTCATCGACGAATTGAAGAGGCAAGCACCCATATGGAAGAAAGAGGTCACCACCGAAGGGGAGACCTGGAAGGAGGGGTTGGGTTGAGCGAGAAATCCGTTGAAGGCATCATCAACATCGGTGGAAAGCCTGTCGTTGAACGACGAGCGACCGCACGGGGTCGTGTTGTGCTCCAGACGGCGACCAAAGCCGCCATTGAATCGGGTTCCATCGCCAAGGGCGACGTGCTCGAGGCTTCGACCGTTGCGGTGCTTCAAGCGGTGAAGGACACGCCGAGAATCATTCCACATTGCCACCCCATCCCGCTTGAGGGAACCGAGGTTGATTGGAGNTGGGAAGGGACCAGCCTTTGGTGCACGGTCACGGTATCAGCTCACTACAAAACCGGCATTGAGATGGAGGCCCTCACGGGGGTCGCTGCAGGGTTGTTGTGCGCCTTTGACATGGTAAAATCGCTGGAAAAAGACGCGGGGGGACAATACCCAAGCGCCCGAATCACCGACCTGGAAGTGATTGAGAAATTCAAGGGAACATGAACCGTTGTATTGATGGCTTTCCCGCGTGTCCATTCACCCATGGGCATCACCACGGATTTGGCGCATCACTTCGTTGAAGCCGTTGACCAAGCAGCCATCGCCAGCGCCGCTTGGCGCGGCAAAGGCGACAAAAACGCTGCCGATGATGCAGCGGTTGAGGCCATGCGCCGTACGTTCGACCACGTACCCTTTGACGGTCGAGTAGCCATCGGTGAAGGCGAGCGAGACGACGCCCCGATGTTGTACATCGGTGAGGAATTGGGTTCGATGGTCGGCGCTGAAGGGGCACCAAAGATCGACATCGCTGTTGACCCGCTCGAATGCACCAACAACTGCGCTGACGACCAACCGAATTCCATTGCAGTACTCGCCGCAGCACCCCGTGGGACGCTGCTGCACGCACCGGATTGCTACATGAACAAACTTGCAGCGGGTCCCGCACTGGCCGGGCACGTCTCGCTGGAGGGAGGTGCGGTGTACAACATCGAGCAGGCCATGCACGTCCTGGACTGCGAAGCAAAGGACGTTCGCATCGTCGCTCTGGACCGAGAACGACATCACCAGCTGTTCAAGGAGATTAGCGAAACGGGCGCCCAACTCGAACTGCTCGGGGACGGTGACGTCGCCGGTGCCATCTGGGCGGCCAAAGACGACGGACCGTTTGACATGCTGATGGGCGTCGGTGCCGCACCCGAGGGCGTTATTTCGGCCACGGCAATACGTGGCATCGGCGGCGTCTTCGAGGGAAGGTTGGTGTTCCGGTCTGCCCAAGAAGAAGCCCGTGCTGAGACCATGGTGGGGGACGACCTCGGCCGACTGTGGCAGGCCACCGACCTCTGTCAGAGCGAAGACGCTGTTTTTGCGGCTTCAGGCGTCTGCGACGGCTATCTACCCGGGGTCAAAATCGGTGCAGACCATACGACGACGTTCAACGAACTCATCGATGTCTCCGCCAAAACCGTTGCCCGCAACGAACGACGACGTCCCGCTTGATTCCGAGGAACAACCATGGCCCAGCAACTCCGAATTGACGTGCGTCTACCCCACGGGCACTGGGCAGGCGACGTCACAAGGCAACACCCTTCCGCAACGCTCCGCATTGAACAGCACATGCCGCTCAGCAAAGGACGAGGCACGGCCCGGTGTTGGAGCAACGAAGATCTTCACGCAACGGTCCTCAATCACAACGGAATCGACACCTGCACCGACCCCGAGGACGGTCGGTTTTCGGTCACCATATCGGCAGGTGGCGGCGGTTTTCTGCGACCTTTGGTGGACCTTGGAGTGGTGCCTCGCACGCCCTTTGAAGTTCGTGACGGTTGGGTTGAATGGACGGTGGAGGGGAGTCGAGAAACCATGCGCGCCCTCGTGAATCGGTTCAGAACCGACGAGATACCACACCGCTTGCTTTCAACCAGAAGCACCGGAACCCGATTGCTCACGCCGCGCCAGCGCGAGGTGTTTGAGGTGGCGTCCAGAGAAGGCTACTGGGACGTGCCCAGACGCATCAATCTGACCGAGCTGGCCGACCTGTTGGACGTGGCCAAATCCACCCTTTCGAGTCAACTCCAACGGATTGAGTCTGCGGTGTTCCACGCCTTCACCGAAGAGATTCGGCGCCAAAGTGGCTAACATGTTCGTGCGAACATGTTCGTAAAGGGTATAAGNAGGTCGGGGTTCACCGTCCACCATGGANAACCTACCGAAGACCTGGGACGACTGGATTGAGAACTTCAAAGCCTGGCAAGACAACGTCGGCTACGACCGTGAATGGATGGGTGATTTTGACCTCTCCATCCAGTTCGATTGGGAGCGCGCCGGCGACACCATTGAATTTGGCGATTACGAGGGACGACGCAAGTGGGAACGCTCGCTGCAGGTGCCTCACCAGAGCATGCGAGACGCACTGGTCAGCATGATCACCGTGCAGGGCGACACCGAATTCGCCTCCGTGGAGCAACAGCGCCACCTGCTCGCCACCGCACCCACCGACTACGACCGCTACGCTGCCGCTCGAATCATGGCCGAAGAACAGCGCCACGGATGGCAGATGGCGTACCTCCTCATGACCTACTTCGGCCAGCAAGGACGACGAGAGGCTCAGAAGCTCCTCGAGCGCAATGCGCAGGACGGCGACCGACTCCTCGGTGCGTTCAACCGACCCATGCCTCACTGGCTGGACTTCTTCTGCTACACGATGTTTGTTGACCGAGACGGCAAGTTCCAACTCGGCATGCTGTCGACCTCGGCGTTCAAGCCCCTGGCTGCCAGCATGGGACCCATGCTCAAGGAGGAATCCTTCCACCTCGGGACCGGCTCGAACGGGCTGCGCCGTATCATCAAGGCCGGTGTGATCCCGCTCGACATGCTCCAGCGCTACATCAACAAGTGGGTGTCAACCGCCCACGACCTGTTCGGTGTTGACGAATCGTCGTCCGCTCACTGGGCTTACGTCTGGGGCATCAAGGGACGCTGGGACGAGCGCAAGAAACTCGAAGCCAACATCGACGTCTCCAAGGAAACCCTGAACGAGGAAGCCCGACAGCACTACCACGAAGAAATCGTGGGCGAAGTCAGGAAACTTTGCGGCTACCTGCCCGAAGGTGCAGCCAAACTCTACGTGCCGCACGAGAACTTCAACCGAGAAATCGGCACGTACAAGCGACAGCGATACACCGTTGAGGGCACCCTCTTCGAAGGAACCGACGACGAATGGACCGCTTACGTGGCCGACCACCTCCCAACGGCTCAAGACGAAGAGAACCTCAAGGAGCTCTTCAAGCAACAATGGGTGGCTGAAAAGCCCATGACGGCTCGCCAAATCGCCTCCGGCATTGGCGCCCGAGCCTGATGTTGAGGTGATCGGTCTTGATCCCCGTCGCCCTCTACGGCGTTGATGCCGATTTGTGCGAGCGTTTCTTTGAGGCGTTGCCCGGTTTGGTCACCGACGCCTACGAAGACCGCTCCTACATCGAATCGCTGTACGCCGTTCAAGCCGAGCACTCCATCGAGCACATCAGCATCGCCGACAGGTGGTCAAAGCGAACCCCGTTCGCCTGGCCCGAAGACATCGTCAACGAGGTCGAGATGGTTCTCCGCACAACCACCTACCCCGATGTTTCCCTGCTCGAGCACCTGATGACCCTCGACGGGGTGGATGCCCAGCGTATCTCCGAATGGATGCACTTCTCAACCAACCTGTTCCCCATCTACTCCGAAAAAGCATGCCAGACCCTCCAACGAATGGGGCTGGACACGCCCTACAAACCCGACGACATCGCAAGTTATGGGTTGTACGTCAACAGGATTGAAGGCCTCAAACTCCACGCCCCGGCCGCAGGACTACCGGAAATCGGGCTTCCCCGTACCCGGATGCTGCAGCTGGGCTTGGAGCGGTTTGAATGAAGAACGCATCCGTTCACATCAAACTCGTCATCGTCGCAGCCATTTGGGGATTCGGTTGGCCGGCCGGCAGAGTGGTCGCCACCGAACTCCCGAGAATCGGTGCCGCTTGGATTCGATACGTCATCGTCGTGATCCTGTTCCTGGCCTACCTAAAGTGGTCTCGCCAGTGGACGCTTCCCTCCCCGTCCCAGTGGAAACACGTGGCGTGCATCGGCCTGTTTTCCACCTTTCTCTACCAGGCCCTGTTCATGTACGGGATGAGCTACACCGCTGCGGGTGATGCTTCGCTGATGATCACGCTGAACCCGCTGTTCACAGCCTTTCTCGCCGTGTTTTTCCTCAGTGAGCGCATGACCTGGCGCCTTTTGGCAGGTCTGGCTCTGGCTCTGGCGGGCGTAGCGGTCTTGTTCGTTGCTTCACCCAACACCGACATTCCAGCCATCGAACGTTGGATTGGAAACACCTTCATCGCCGGTTCAGCACTGGCTTGGGCTGCCTCCACAATCGTCATGAAACGGGTGATGACTCAAACCCCCGATGACGCCGAAGGCCCGTTGAGTCCGCTCCACCTCACCGTCTGGTCGTCCGTCGTCGGACTGGCAATTCTCACACCCTGGGCGGGCGTCGAGGCGTTGGGGGCGTCGTGGACCGTTCCCAGCCCCGAGGCGTGGATGGGCATCGTGTTTCTGGCCGTGTTTTCCACGGTCGTCGCCTACGTTTGGTTCGCAGACGGCATCCGAACCATCGGCGCCGGACCCGCTGCGTTTTACGTCTACCTCGTACCGCCGTTCGGCATTCTTGGCGGGCAAGAGCTGTTGGGTGAGCGGCCCGGAGCGTCCTTGGCGGTGGCGTTCGCCCTGATCGTCGGAGGCGTGCTGCTTGCTCAATCCAAACAGGCAACCGCCGAGCAAGCATCATGAAGGTGTGGCTCCTCCACGGACCATGACCATTCAGCGCGTTGCCGTGATCGGTGCAGGAACCATGGGGGCCGGCATCGCCCANGTCTGTGCGCAAGCCGGCTGGGAGACCAAACTCTACGATGCCTATCCAGAGGGGCTTGAACGTGGCATGGAGCGCATTGAGGCGTTCTGGCAGAAGGGGATTGCTCGGGGGAAAACCACACCCGAGCAGCGCGATGCGTGGGCCGCTGGGCTCACGCCCGTTGCCGACCTCGCCGCGGCGGTGCGGGACGCNGACCTCGTCATCGAAGCCGTCCCTGAACTTCCAGACTTGAAGCACAGCATCTTCGCTCAGTTGGATGAATTGGCACCCGAACACGCCGTGCTGGGCACCAACACCTCTTCGCTGTCCATCGCAGACATCGCCGCAGCAACACAGCGACCTGAGCGGGTCATCGGCATGCATTTTTTCAACCCCGTCCCGATCATGAAACTGCTNGAATTGGTTCGCCACGATCGAACCTCTGAAGCCACCATCGCCGCAGCACAAGCCGCTGGAAACGCCATGGGCAAAACCGCAATTCTGGTCAACGATGTGCCTGGTTTTGCCACCAGCCGTCTCGGTGTTGTGCTCGGAAACGAAGCCATTCGCATGCTGGCGGACGGTGTGGCCAGCGCAAGCGACATCGACACGGCGATGGTGCTGGGCTACAAGCACCCAATGGGACCGCTCGCGCTGACCGACCTGGTCGGTTTGGACGTGCGAAGAGACATCCTGCTGAACCTCCAAGCATCGTTCAACGACGATGCCTACGCACCGCACCCCCTGCTGGACCGTCTGGTGGCTGAGGGTCGATTGGGCAAAAAAGCCGGGAAAGGGATTTACGACTGGTCGAGCGGGCAGCCCGAGGAAACGGACCTGGAGTGAAGTTCCCCCGATTCCCACTGATTTATTGAGTTGCACCGGGTGCACTGCACCATGGACGACGCCGACTCGACCCCTTGGGGCGCCATCGAAAAGGACAACACCGTCAAAGCCGAGGCACCCAAGGCGGTCCAGCCCACCGACGAAGGGGTTGACCCTGTGCCCACAGCGACCGATCAGGCCACAACGGACATGGTTGAGGGCCCAGCACCCACTACGATGGACCAAATCACACCTGAAACGGTGGCCGGTGGCTACCAAGTTGGGGCCAACCCGCAGCAATTGGTGGTCGCCAGCGAAGGCAAGGGTCCGAAAGGAGCGATGATCGTCGCTGGCGTCCTTGCAGCCATCGGCGTCATTGGGCTCATCGCAGGGGCAATCTTTGCCGGGTCGATTGAAGGCATGTACAATGAACTTGAGACGGCCGATCACACCAAGATTGTCGGTTCCAGCGCTGAGTTGACCTACAACGACCAGGACGGATTGGGCGAGGAAGGATGGTACCTTTTGATTCCCGGAGACCCCAAAGCGGACGAAAACAACAACGGCATCATGGACGCCTGCGAAAACGTGAATTTCATCATCCTTGATGCCGACGGAAACGACGCCTCGGAGCGTGCAGCACGGATTTCGTGTTCCACCTCGGCCACCGATGATGGATCCAACGCAGGCGAGCCCTACTGGGACATCAAGGACGCCATCGTGGTGGCTCGAATCTGCCACACTTTCGCCGAAGAGGGTGAATCCGTTGAACACCGATGCGCAGAAGGCGAAGTTTTCACGGTTTCCAACGACGCCAACGTTTCCATGTCCGTTGTTGACTTGGACGCCATGATGATCCCCTTCGTCGAGGACGCCATCGGCGCAGGCCTCCTCTCGGCGGCTGGTTTCGGGGCAGGGTGTTGCTCGATGTGCGGCGGTCTCGTGGCGCTCATCGTCGGGCTAACACGCCTGGGCGGTGGAAAGCCAAAACAGAACGTGCAATTCCAAATTCACTGATTCACTCGAAGGACGGCTGTCGCTTTTCGAGAAACGCTGCGACGCCCTCACGAAACGCTTCGGTCGTCCCTGCGGCCTCAATAAGCGTGCGCTCGTGGTCGAGATGCGATGAAAAATCGTTGTCCGTCTGAACGTGCAGGAGGTGCTTGGTCGCTTCCTTCGTGTGCGGACCCCAAGACGACCACATCGAAGCGAGCCCTGCGGCGGTTTCGATCAGCGATGCGTCGTCCACCAACACGTCAATCGCCCCGTATTCGTGTGCTTGTTCGCCGGACCATATTTCGTTGCCCATGAAAAATCGCCGAGCTCGTTGCTCGCCCACGAGACGAGGCAGAAGCCAGGTGGTTCCCCCGTCGGGGGAAAGCCCCATTCCAGCGTAGGAAGCCGCCATTCTGGCGTCGGAGGTCCCCACGCGAGCGTCACACGCAAGGGCGAGGCCAAGCCCACCGCCCGCCGAAACACCGTTGAGCGCCGCCACGACGATGGTGGAGGAGGTTCGAATGCGCTGCAGCAAGGGGTGCAGGACACCCGTCAATTCTCGAATCAACGCCGGAGCGTTGTTTTCCTCAATGGCCTTTTGGAAGGCGTTGATGTCGGCACCCGCTGAGAAAAAACGACCGTCGCCGGTCAGGACCATCGCCTTGGTGCTCCGGTCGTTCAGACCCTCGTCGATGGCTTTGGCGATGGCGGGTAAAAACGCCATTGAAAAGGACTGGGTGGAGGCTTGACCAGCCATCTTGACGATGCGAAGGTTGCCACGTTGTTCAACTTCAACGGCCACCATCCCACCTCAGAGCTTGACGTTCACGTTCTTGACCTTCGTGTAGAAGCGAAGCGCATCCTGACTCTGTTCAATGCCGATGCCGGAGTGCTTCCAGCCCGTAAAGGCCGTTTGGGGGAAGGTGATGGGGTATTCGTTGACGGACACCATGCCGCATTCGAGGTCTCGAGCCATCGTGTGGGCTCGCTTCAAATCGTTGGTCCAAACACCGTTGAGCAATCCGAACGGCGTATCGTTGGCCAATTCAAGCGCTTCCTCATCCGTGGAAAACGAGGTCACCGAAAGAACGGGTCCGAACAATTCGTCCTGGAACAAGAAATGCGACCGGTCAACGCCGGTGACCACCGTCGCCTCCATGAAGGCCCCGTCTCGATCGAGCGCGCGACCGCCAAGCGCCAACGTGCCACCTTCGGCCAAACCCGTCTCGAGTTTTTCAAGCACCTCGGCTCGGTGGCGTTCGTGGACCAGACTGCCCATTCGGACACCGTCTTCCATGCCCGGCCCGACGGGCCACTTTGACACCTCGGCGCAGACGGCCTCGACCAGTTCGTCGTGAACGTCTTCGTGCACCAGCAGCCGAGAACCTGCCCAGCACATCTGTCCGGCGTTCATGAAAATACCAAAGCAAATCGCCTTTGCAGCGTACCGAAGGTTGGCGTCCGGGAAGACGATGTTGGCTCCTTTCCCACCGAGTTCGAGGGTGACGGGCGTGAGTTGTTCACTGGCTTTGGCCATGACCGTTTTTCCGGTGGGCACGCCACCGGTCAGCACCACACCGTCAACCCCAGCGTGGCCAGCAAGCGCATCGCCGGCCAAAGCGCCCGACCCGGTCAAGATTTGAAGCACACCGGGAGGCAACCCGGTCTCGCCCTCATCGATGGCTTTGCCCCAAGCCAGGAGGGAAAGCGGGGTCCACGAGGCGGGTTTTGCGATGACGGTGCAGCCCGCAGCCAGTGCGGGAGCGATGGACCGAAGAGCGAGTTGCAGAGGAAAGTTCCACGGGACGATGTGGGCGGTCACGCCCAGCGGTTGACGGAGCGTGTAGTTCAATCGTGAACCGGGAACGGGGATGGTGCTGCCTTCGATTTTATCCGTGAGACCGGCGAAGTACTCGAGGGTCCAGGCGCCGTATCGAATTTCAGAGAGCGCTTCGCGGAAGGTTTTGCCGTTGTTCGAGGATTCGATCACGGCGAGTTCTTTCGCCTTGGCGTAGGTGACGGCAGCCATTTTGTTGAGAACGCGTCCTCGCTGCGCAGGGTCCATTCCTTTCCACTCGGGGCTTTCCAGAGCAGCCCGAGACGACGCAACGCATCGGTGAACATCGCCCACGGTGGCCTTGGGGACGGTCGCCATAACCTCGCCCGTCGCGGGGTTCAACGCCTCACTGGTCGCTCCGTTCTCTGCGGCGCACCACTCACCTGCAATCCACATCTGCTCATCGGCCATGAAAGTTCCAAGCCCAGCCGATTCAAAGGGCCATCGGTGGGTGCCGACGGCCCGAATTCCGCAACCTTCACGCCGAGGGGTGCAGAACCCTCATGTGCTCGTGCACCCTCCTTCACAACATGACCCGTACGGTGGGGATGGCCTCGCAAACCGCGCAGGCCCTCGCATCCCGACCACCTCGTCTGCTCGTCATCGCCGGCGCGACCGGGGTCGGCAAATCAACGGCGGCGGTCGGTGTCGCCCAACGTGCGGGGTTCACGCGGGTGATGTCAACCGATGCGATTCGCGAGATCATGCGCGCAACGGACGCAGATCAAACGAACGATGCGCTTCACCGGTCGTCCTTTTCCCGTGGCAGCAGCGGAGAGCCCGTCCTGGATTGGAACGAGACCTGTCTCGCGTTGGAAGCCGGGGTGTCCGCAACCGTTGAACGAGCCCGCCGAGAAGGCATTGACCTGCTTTTGGAGGGCGTCCACATCGTGCCCAACGCCCGCATGCTGAAAGCGTGGGAGGACGCCGGCGGCGTCGCACTTGGGGTGGTGATGGTGGTGGATGAGGAACGCGCTCATCAATCCATGCTCAAATCACGGGATGCGCATTCCTATCGGCGCTCGGACCGATATCTGGCAAGCTTTGCGAGAATCCGTGCCATCCAAGAAGGACTGATTGAGCGTGCGAAAATCGCCAACTGGCCAACGGTGGACCCCACCCGGGTTGAGGACGACGTCGAACGCATCAACACCCTTCTGAATCGTGCCGTTGATGCGCATCACGAGGACTGAACATCGAGGGTGAAGCTGACGTCATAACTCAGCATGGCCTCGCCGTCGGACACGCCGAGTTCTGCGTTGACCTGAATGGTATCGGCATCGGTTTGGTTCAGCACCAGGTTGGTCAGTTTGATCTCCACGCCGCGAAGTTCGCCGTGGTGAAGAAGGTCGTCGTGCACGGTGTCAAAGCCCAATTCGGCGGCTTCAAGCGGTTCCAGCCCGCCGTCCGTCCAGAGGTTCATCCGAGCCTGCGTGAGCGGTTGAATTGACTCGAGCACCTGCTCGGTCGTGTCAATGACGTCGTCGGAGGCGGGTTCATGGGGCAGCGTCAGCCCCGCCACCTTCACACCGAAAATGGCCATTGAAAGCAGCGACATGAGGAGGACAACACCGGTCGCGAGCAGCATCTGGCCCGCCTGAGAATCGCTAAGGGGCGTGGAGCGCATCAGGCACCGCCTCCACGAGCCCAAACATCCAGCGAGACCGTCCAAACGTACGGCCCGATGACCACGAGGTGATGAACGGCGACCGTCCCTCCGGAGGGGGTGCCAACGGTCCCGTGCGGCGTGGCTACCGAGCTGTCCTTAGCGAGCCAGCANTTGGCTTCTTTCCCTGGCGCAACGGCCGTTTGGAGAAGCTCGCACGCCTCTTCACGTTCGTCGTTGGCCAGCAGTTCCTCGAGGCGACTCTCGCCTTCGATTTCCGCCTCGAGTCCCAGACCGTACCGGATTGCATCGTCGGCAGCCATCTCCAAGGACGAATCCAACGCCACGGACGTTGAATCCGGCACGTCCACGCGAATCAGAAACGTCGCCGACATGAAAAACAGCCAGAAGAGCGTGAGCATCTCCAAGATGTGGATTTGCGCTTCTTCGTCGTGACGCACGCCCTCAGCCCCCAAAGTACAGCGGCGAGGGGACGAAAGTCCCCGACGACGGGTTCAGCCCCGGCACTTCGGTGATCCCGATCAAATCGGGCGAGAACGCAACGAGGTTGAAGATGAGAAGCGCTACGATAATCATCATTCCTGAGTGCTTGAATCCGGTGGAAAAGCGTCCGGTGGCCATCAGGCCCGCCATGGAACCGTTGCCCAGCGCTTGCATGGTCACGCCGTAGTAAAAGATGGTCAGGAAGAACAGCGGATCGATGTTTCGAATCGTCATGTTTCCAATGGTTTGGCCGCCGCTGTCGCCACCGTCTTCACCGCCTGAATTGGAGCCTGCGATGGCGGGGATAAACACCTTGGCAAGAACGACGATCACACCAAGGAAAACGAAGTACGACGTCCAAATGACGGCGATGTAGGAACCAATGGCTCGCCGCCGCTCACCCTCCAGGAACTTGAGTTCGCGAGAATCGTTTGCGGCGGTCACCAAAATGTCGGAGATTTTTCCTCCAGCCCGGTCGGCTTCAGCGATGAGCGTGATGGCCCTTCGAACCAGAGGCGTTCCAACTCGTTCAGCAAACTGTCCAATGACGTCGGAGAATTTGACGCCCCAACTGAGTTGGTCGGACATTTTCTTGACCTCGTCGTTGAGCGCGCCGTATTCGGACGTCGCCAGTGTTTGAACGGCGACGGTCATCGATAGACCTCCTTTCCAGTACTCTGCAAGGTCCCGAAGGAAATCGGGGAACTTTTCTTCCACCTCGTTTTTTGCCTCTTCCACCTTTTCCCAGTAGTAGGAGGCGGGGAAGATGAAAAAGAAGAACGTAAGGCCGAAGAAATTGAGGAAGATTGTGGGATGGACCTTGACCGGACCCGCCTCAACCGCAGGTCCGAGCCACAGGGATTTNTTGTTCATGTTGGTTGGAACGCCGTCCTGGTAGTGGACCGTCATGTCGAAGTTGACGGTTTGCAAAAACTGTCCTTCCTGCTTGGTCATGAAGATGAGTTCGTACCGTTCGTCGGGTGGGATGGTGACGAGAAACAATTGCTCGGAACCCGAGTTGGCGGTGCCGTTCTCGTAGCCGTTGCGGAGGATTTCACCCGAAGAGGTTCGGATGGCAACGGTGTAGTCGTAGTCTCCCGACGCTTCCACCGAATAGTTCAGCCAGAGCGGCTGCAACACAGGATCGCCTCCCGTGGCGGATTCGGGAACCCCAGGAACGTCGAAGTTCTTGCCGCGCTTTGTGACCATGGTCCACTCTTCGTTTTCCCACGTGATGCGGTCGGGACGGTCCTGAAGAATGGTGCAGGTTTGGTTGGCGGTGTAGGTCGGTTGTTGATTGGTCTGGAAGTATTCCCCCGTTGGGTTGCCGAACTCATCCTCAGCGGTTGCACCGCAGTAGAGGTTGGTGAACATCGGCTCGCCGTTGGCGGTGGGGATAAACCCTGAATTTGCGAGCCAGAAAAGTCCGCTGCCGAGGCCCAAGATGATGGAGAAGAACAGGATGATGTAGAGTCGCGTCAGTGTACTGTCGTCCTTCGGGAGGTCAAGATTGACAACGATTTTGTCTTTCTTTCGTGCCAACGGTCCTCACCCCCTCTACATTTCTTGTTCCTTGCTGCTGGTCCACACAAGAACAGCGTAAGCGATGTGAATCATCGGAATGAAGCCGAGGACGATGCCGTACAGCATGCCTTCGCTCATCTGTGCGCCCGAACCCGACACCCAGAACATGATGACGAGCATCACGATGAGGAACAGCGGCATGGCGACAGCAACCACGATGTAGGATTCTGCGAGCAGCGCAATGGATTCGAGGAACTGACCGAGTCGCGTTCGGTTTTCACGCATGTAGTGCTCGGCTCGGTTCAAGAAGTAAAGTTTGAGCTGACCGCCCGCCGTCAGGGTGCCGACCATGCCTTGGAAAAACTCGGTGAGCCAAACCGACGCCGCGCGGTCGACGCTCAGTTTCATTGCGGTGATGAGGTCGTAGCCGAGGAGCGTGATGTCTCGATAGATCATCGCGGCGTCGTCGGCGACGTCCCCGTAGATGTCTTTGTTCATCGCAAGCGAGCGGAAAATCTTGGCGGGGGTGGCGTTGGCAGCGGACATGGCTGCGGTGTAGGAAGCGGCGTAGGGCAGGTACTTCTCGATCATGTCGCCGCGGCGGGTCGCTTCCCGGGCGGCACCGCCTTTGTTGTAGCGGTAGGCCGCAAACGGGACAACAAAGCCGCCGATGGCGACAATGATGACCTTCAGCGCCGGTGGGAACACCTGCAGTGCATACTCGGGGCAACCGTTGCCCGGCAGGGCAGGGTTGATGAGATCGGGGTTCCAGTACTCCCACTCAAAGCACGGGTTCACGGTGGACGAGTCTTGGATGCCCTCGTAGAACGCAATGACGCCGATGTCGGGAATGAAAAACACTCCAACAAAAGCCCAACACATGAGCGTGATGGCGATGGATGTGACGATGACCGTCGAGAGGTAGACCTCTGGCATCATGCCCATTGAACCTTTGACCAGGTTGGATGAAAGGTCTTTGTCGGCGCGAGCGCGCTTCTTCACAAACGGCCCGAGAAGCCGGTTGCAGATGCGTTGCCATGCCGTCAGGTCCATCGTATCACCGTCGGTTGAATCGCCGCCTCACTTCAACCCGTCCACTCGAGCCATGATTTCGTTCGGGCGCACGTAGTATTCTGTGACGATCTGAGAAACTTGGTCGGCCTTGCGGATGTCGTTGAGAACCATCCATTCCAAAATTCGCTTTCGAGTGCGCAGTTCACGACGCATCTCTTCCTGACTGTAGTTGATTTTCACCATGATTTTTTCCAAGACGTACGACTTGCCGCTGAAGATGAAATCATCGTTGGTAACGTCCCAGCGAAAGACTTCGTTGGTGATGACTTCCATGGAGTTGGGGTCGATGCCAACGATTTCCACCACTTGCTTTGTGCGTCGAACACGGCGGCCGTTGATACGGGTTTGAATCTGAATGGAACAGGCTTCAAGCGCCGGCAGCAGCACACGCGGGATGTCGATGGGCTTGTTCTCAAGTCGGTGGACAAGGGAGGGAACCGAGTCGGCGTGCACCGTGGAATATGCGCAGTGACCGGTGGCCATGGCCTGGAACAGCACGTACGCCTCTGCACCACGAATTTCACCCACAATGATGTATTCGGGGCGTTCACGCAACGCCGCTTTGAGCAGCTCGAACTCCCCAATCACACCCTCGTCGCTTTCACCACCGAACCCTTGACGGGTGAGACCTGGAACCCAGTTGGGTTGCGGAATGTTGACTTCGCGGGTGGATTCGATGGAGACGATCTTCATCTGCCACGGAATGAAAATGCACATGGCGTTGAGCGTCGTNGTNTTTCCNGANGCNGTACCNCCNACGAACAGCATGGGCACTTCGTTTTGGAAGGCGATCCACAGGTAGGCCACCATCAGCGAGGACATGGTCCGGAAGGCCACGATGTCGGCGGGGGAGAACGGATCGTCCTTGAATCGTCGAATGCAGAAGGCTGAACCGCGTGTGGAAATCTCGTGGCCCAGTTTCATGACGATTCGGGAACCGTCCATCAGGGTGGCGTCGAGCAGTGGCTCAGCAACCGAGATGTGCTTCCCACAACGCTGGGCGAGTTTGATCACGTAGGATTCAAGCTCCTCATCGGTGGGCCAAACGCAGGTTGTTTCCACCGACTCGAATTTTCGGTGGTAGGCAAAAATGGGGACGTTGGTGCCGTCCAGCGAGATGTCTTCAACGTTGACGTCGTTCATCAACACGTCCATTTTGCCGTAGCCGATGAGGTCCCTTCGGAGGTAGTAGAAGAGTTTGGATTTGGATTTCTTGTTGATTTTCATGCTGTAGGACTTGATGACCTTGTCCATCGCGGTGCGCACGTAGGCTTCGGGGTTGGAATCAATCTCCTCGATGTTCGCTGTCAATGAGCGAATGAAAATGTCCATGATTTCGTCGCGCTGTTCCTGTTCCTTCTTGGTGAGGGGAGGCTCGATGATCTGGTAGATGATGTTCAGCGTCTGCTTGTCGCGCACGATGCGGGCGAAAGCGTGGGGTGGCATCACGGGGTACTTGTCCAACTCGTCGTATTGGGCTCGCTGTCGGGCTCGTTGTCGTCCACCGCCACCGCCTTTTTTTCGTGCCATGGTCAACAGCCCCCGGGATTGCAGTTCGCTACAACATCTCCCCGACTATAACACTTGGGTGAAAATCAGCATCAAATCGGCCTGCTGTGCCGGAATCGCCGCCTACGAATCACGCACCGTCTCCGCCTCGAAGCGCGTTGAGCCACAGCCGGCAACGGGCCTGAAACTCGTCAAGTTCCACGTCGTTGTGAATGGCGTCGCTGGCGTCCGCAATCAAACGGTCAAGCCCCCAGCCGCGTTCTCGTTCGTTTCGTGCTTCAAACGCCGCCCGGTCTCCGTCTTCGGAGCGACCCCGACGAAGGATTCGAGTGAACCGCAATTCGGGGTCCGCTTCGATGGCCACCGTTCTGTAGGCTTTACCCCANCGGGCCGAGAACACCGCATCCTCCGCCGTGCCCCGAAGGCCTTCGATGAGCACCATGTCATGGTTTTTCAGGAGCTCGTCAACGCGCTCGCACAGGCGGACGGCGAGCACGTCCTCGCCGTGCTCGGCTCGCAAAGCAGCGGCCACTTCACCGAAGACATGCGGTTCCTCCACGAGACCTCGGGTGCGAACTTCGGCCCGAATCATGTCGCCCATNGAAACAATGGGGACGCCGGCCTCAGCCAGCACCCCCGCAAATTCACCTTTGCCGGAACCGGGCATGCCGCAAACCGCCACCACCCAAGCCATGACCAACTCCTCATGTCCGACGCTCAAGAACATACCCCCGCTTGAGGGCGAGAGACTCAGTTTGAGAACTCCGACCGGCCCCATCGCTTGTCCATCAACTTCCAGAGCAGGGCGGACGCAAAGATCAGACCGATGGAGATGGCGATCATGCCCATGTAGCCCTGTTGGACCATGCTCTCGTCGTACATCTGTGCGGTGGCGGCCAACCCGTCTTGACTGGCCCGTTCCCACCAGTTCCCGTACAGTCCAACATCACCCTGCGTGAAGGAAAGAAGGAACAGGCCGAGCAGGGGAAGCACGGTTCCAATCCAGAACCACACCATGATCGACGCGTCAAAGATGGCTTTGTTGGGTCGCAGCCCCATCAAAAACGCNGTAAGAGCGACGATGTAAACGGAGTTGGCGAACATCACGATGATGCTGGTCGGCAGCGACGCCCATTCATCCAGTCGCCAAGCCATCAACACGATGAAGATGAGCGATATCCAGGACGTGGCCAAGAAGTACACGACCACCTTTGCACGAATCAGGTCGGGCACCTTGAGCGGCAAGCCGTTCATGAAATCCGGCGAGTCAAGAATCGTCAGCCAGGAGTAAAAGTTGAACCCGAAGAACCCCAAAAACGGAGCATAGGAGAGCAGGTTGATGGGAATGGGTGCCTCGGCGAAATCGACCAACCACGCCATGCCCAGCAAAACAAGAAGCGGAATGGCGTAGGAGACGGTCATCTTTTTGATCGCCCCCGACCGTATCAAATCCACGAATTCTTTTGCCACGATCAGACGAATGTGTCCTCGTCCGAGGAAACCGAGCCGAGCGTGAATCGGCGCCAACAGATCCCCCCGCTCGACGACGCTGACGTCAAAGTCGTCCAGGATCAGAAGGGAGGCCAAAAGACCCACGCCGATCGACAGCGACAAACCGAGGAGGATGGCAAGGCCGCTTTGCGTGGACTGCGCCGCCAAACCCCACAAGAGAAGGTCGGCGGGAAGGGCGCCAACGCCAACACCGACGCCCACGGCGACGACGAAGACCGGACCGAACAGGGTGTAAGGGCGGCCTCTTAGCCACAACGAGGAGGCGAGAAACGAGAGGGCAAGCCCTTGACCGAGCGTGGTCGCCATGGCCAGCCACGTCCATGGAAGTGAACTCCAAAGCAGCGGCGTCCGAATGCCGGCAAATCCGTCGAGAAGAATCCCAAGCGCCATCCCGGCGATGATCGGTGTCAGAATCAAAAGGACGTAGAACAACAGATCCTTCACGAAGTAGACGAAATGGGCCATCGAATTGGGTAAAGGCTGGAGCGCCGGTGCTGCAAGGAGGAAATTCTTGGTTCCGGTGCGACGCACGATGGCGTCGCGACCCATGAAGGCGAAGGTGCCCATCCCCAAGGAGAACATGAACATCGGCAAATGAAGAGCGAAGCGCAGTTCCTGCCACGTGAAGGTCTTGGCATCGATGTCGGACGTTTGAGCGGTTGAATCACCCACCAAAAACTGGAGTCCGATGGTCGAAATGGCCGTAACCAGGGTCAGGAGCAACGGGAAAAGCACCATCTGTCGCTTTTGAGCAAACTCCACGCTTTTCCTGGCTTCCTCGAGAAACATCACTCGGAAGGTCGCAGAAAACGACGACCACCCGCGAAGCGGTTCGTTGAGCACGGCTCCGTGGGACGAGGTTCCCAGCGAGTCGGAATCGCTGAAATCCTCGTCGTTCCACGAGCGCGACTCGATGAACGTCCCGGCCATGTTCACTCCTCCGAATCGTCCTTGACACCTTCTTCGCTTCGACGTTCTACGTCTTCGATGGAACGGCCAACAAGACGGATGAAAACGTCCTCGAGTGTTTCGTCAGCGGATTGCTTCAATCCTTTCACCGTGCCCGCAGCGAGCACGCGTCCGTCGTTGATGATGGCCATTCTGTTGCACATCCGCTCGGCCATTTCCAGGACGTGAGAGCAGAGGAAAATCGTCCCTCCTTCCGCCACATGGTTGAGAAGCCACTCCCTGCATTTGCGCTGATAAATGGGGTCGAGGTTGGCGAAGGGTTCGTCAAGAAAAAGCAATTTTGGTTTGTGGATGAAAGCGCTGGCGAGCATCACTTTTTGTCGCTGACCTTTTGACAAATCCTTGCACATCGTGTCGCGTTTTTCCTCAAGGCCAAACCAGTCCAGCCAGTGCTCCACCTTGGCTTTCATGTCGTCCACGCCTCGGAGTCGAGCGACGAACTCGAGAAACTCGGTCGGGGTCAGGAACGAGGGAGGCGATTCGGACTCTGGAACGATACCGATGTTGGCTTTGACCTTTTGAGGGTCGTTGACGGCGTCCACACCGAGCACCTCAATCCGCCCTTTGCTCGGCCGGAGCTGACCCGTCAGGAGTTTTCAAGAGGGTGGATTTCCCCGCCCCGTTGGGCCCAAAGACACCGAAAAATTCCCCCGCATGGACTTCCACGTTCAACGGATGGAGTGCGATGAAGTCGCCGTATTTCTTGGCCATGTCAACGGCACTGACCATCGGTTCGTTGCGCTCAGCCATACCTCTTGGATACCGCTTTCAATTATCATCCCTTGGTTGTCCCTCATTGTACAACGGCGATGACATCAAGAAGAGGTGAACCCTCAGTCGCTCCATGAAGCCACCGCAAAGTGACGTTGTGAAGGTCGACCTTCATCCGATCAGCGATGAACAGGATCTCGGATACATCGCACGCCTCACCATCGACCGGCCCGACAAACTCAACGCCCTGAACGCCGACGTGATGGCGTCGCTCAAAGCCGTCTGCGCTTGGATGGAGGACACCGACGACGTGCGTGTTTTGGTGGTAACGGGTGCACCGCCCAACCCTCCGCCCGAAGGAAAACGGGCCAAGCCGCACGCCTTTGTGGCAGGAGCCGACATCACTGAATTCGCAGGCGCCGGCAGCACCTTGATTCGAGAACGTTTCCGAAACAACGCGGTTGAGGCCTTGTGGAACCTGAGCAAACCGACCATCGCCATGGTCGATGGTTTCGCCCTTGGAGGAGGTTGCGAAGTGGCCTGTTCGTGCGATGTTCGAATCGCCAGCGACCGCTCCACCTTCGGCACGCCTGAGATCAATCTGGGCCTCATCCCGGGATACGGTGCGACGCAGCGACTTGAGCGACTTGTTGGATACGGAAAGGCGCACGAGATGATCATGACCGGGGACATGGTTCCCGCCGAAGAAGCCCACCGAATCGGCCTTGTGAATCACGTCGTCGCACCCGAGGCGTTGGAACCAACGGTCATGGAGATGGCTCGCCGCATTGGGTCAAAGTCTTCTCATGCCCTTCGAGTTGGCAAAACGACCGTCCGGGCCGCCCTTGACGAGGGTCTGACCGACGGCGTGGAAATCGAAGCCGTCGCCTTTGCCGAACTCTTCGACAGCGAGGACAAAGAAATCGGCGTTCAGGCCTTCATGAACCGAGAAACCCCCGAGTGGAAGCATCGCTGAGGTTTGAGACGCAACGGTGCACTCACTCTTGCATTTCTTGACGAAGAGCATCCAAAGCACTGCTCGCAGCAGGGAGAGGCGGAAGCGGGAGGGGGGTCCCGTCGGGCGACAACAATGGGGGCAACTCCTTTCCATCCGGACCGAGGAGCACCGGAGCCTCGGATTGGGTTCGTCCCGTGGACACGGCCTCAAAACCCACGTCCAGCGGGAGGCGGAGTTTCAAAATGCGCCCTTCATCGATGCGAACAAAAGTCGCACCGTAGACATGACCGGGGGCCGGGTGTTCGGGCTCCACCAGAACGGTGTGCCCGTGGCCGGGGGTCTGCAAGAGGGCGACGAGGTCTTCGCCCGAAGCATGCTCTTCCCACATGCGGGCTGTGGAGGCTCGAATGTCCGCCATCTGACCCATGCGTCGACGCTTGATGCGCTCACGAATGGCTTCGTGTCGCTCTCTTCGGTCGCGAACGGTGATGGCGATGTCCGCATCCTCAACCGATTCGGGGCTGACGTCGACCACGTACTCATCGGCGACGTGGACGTCTTCGAGTTCGACCTCAACCACCACTTCACCGCTCTCGTCGTCGTCCTCTTCGGTTTGAGCCGCAGCCTGTGCTGCTTGTGCGGCGGCGATTTTCGCGAGTTTTCGTTCCCTCAACGTGGCGCCGTCGAGGTTGTTGGCGACCACGGGTTCGGGTAAATCGTCCTCGTCGTCCTCGGCGTCGAGTTCAACATCCTCCTCGATGAGTTCGGTGGCAGGGACGGATGCTGCTTGGGCGGGGCGAGTGCGTCGAGCACCGCCTTTGGGTTGAGGCCGTCCGCCGAGGTTGATCCACAGGAAGGCGAGGACGCCCAGAGCGCCCACAAAACCCCACTTTGCTTCGTCCGTGAGTTGGCCAACGGTGGAGAGGTAAAACCCCAACACGGAGACGAACAACACGCCGACAGCGGTTCTCAAGAATCCCATGTCCCTCACGCCATCCAATCATCGGTTCTTTATGACGGTGATGGAGG
>FUFK010044724.1_pt1 | contig 24897 bp, 24 predicted proteins | sample 1021851 | NCBI WGS metagenome assembly FUFK01 (sample SAMEA51879418, study PRJEB19060) | metagenome | reverse complement strand
AAAACAATGCATGCAATTGATGAGAGGGTAGAAATAAATCAAATTAACCAATTGAAAGAAATCTACACTCGAATTCTCGAGGCATATTTTGAGAAAGTCTAAAGCTTGCTTAATAATAATGGCAAAAGAGCCTCTGCCGGGACAAGTAAAAACTAGGTTGGCCAAAGATTTGGGAACGACGGCAGCAGCTTGGTGGTTTCGGCATCAACTAAAANATATATTAAGAAACTTGAGTGACCCTCGGTGGGAACTAGTTGTTTCGTTAAGCCCAGATTTCTTTGTGAAAAGAAGTAAATTTTGGCCTTCAAAAATAAAGTGTATTCCACAAGGCAAGGGTAATTTAGGGCAGAAAATGCAAAATATTTTCATGTATTATTTAAATCGCCCTATTTGTATAATTGGAGGCGATATACCAAANATTACAAAGTTAGAGATTTCTAAAGCTTTCAGAAAACTTGGATCACGAAAATTTGTTGTTGGCCCAGCTGAGGATGGTGGGTTTTGGTTAATTGGCCATCAAGGACAGCTTCCAAGAAAACTCTTTGAAGGAGTTAGGTGGTCTTCCCCTTGGACATTATCAGACACAATTGAAACTTTTGAAGACCAACCATTTTCTTCGCTTTCTAAATTGCAGGACGTTGACAGTTTGGCTGANCTAGAAGCGTTAAAAACAAAAACCAATNNTTAGGTTANAGAAAAGAAANAGTNTTTGTTAATGAGCAAATTACCAACAAAAAAGCAAATCCAAGATTGGATTAAAGATAACCCAAAAAAATCTAGTAAGCGTGAAATTGCTAAGGCTTTTNGAATAAAGGGCTCCATGCGTGTTGANTTAAAGNAAGTTTTGAAAGAATTAACTTTAAGNGGGGAAATAGATAAAAATAAAAAGTCTTTTAAGAATCCAAACCAACTTCCAAGTGTTTGTGTTTTGCAAATGATGGCAAGTACTAGCGATGGTGATCTTTTTGCAAGGCCAGTTGATTGGAAAGGTGATGTGCCCGAACCGATTGTTTTGATGGTCTTTCGCTCATCTGATCCTGCATTAGCATATGGTGATAGAGTTCTTGCAAAAGTTTCCATAGTTCACGATGAACAATACCAATATGAGGGACGGATTATTAGGGTTTTGAAAAAAACCCCAAAGAACACTTTAGGAATTTACAAGGAAACCTCAGAANGTGGCCGCATACTTTCAATAGAAAAATCAGGAAGGGAGTGGAGCGTCAAATTGAGTGATGCTCTTGGTGCTAAGGATGGTGAACTTGTCGAGGCAGAGCAAATAAAAGGACCGAGAGCGTCTGGTTTACATGCGGCCAGGGTGATCAATATAGTTGGTGATCCATCAGGACCAAAGGCCGTCTCTCTGATAGCGATACATCAACACGGAATTCCACATCAATTTCCAGAGGATGTATTAAATGAGTCAGAGAATAGCCACTTCTCAGTCGACGCAAAGCGAGAAGATCTGACAAAAATACCCTTTGTTACAATTGATCCATCTGATGCCCGTGATCATGATGATGCCGTTTACTCTCACCCTGATAAGGACCCTTCTAATATCGGAGGTCATGTTTTGTGGGTTGCGATAGCCGATGTTGCCCATTTTGTTAAACCAGGGAGTGCACTCGATAAAGAGGCCAGAAAGCGAGGTAATTCAACATACTTTGCCGATAGAGTTGTTCCAATGTTGCCAGACAGGCTTTCGGGAGACTTATGTAGTATTCACGAAGGCATTGAGCGGCCTTGTTTAGCGGTATGCATTACAATTGATAAGTCGGGCAAGAAACTGAAACAAACATTCCACCGAGCAAATATAAAAAGTGTAGCGTCTTTAAATTACGAAGAAGTTCAAAAATCAGTTGAGGGTACAGTAAATGAGAAGGTGAAACCACACTTTAAAAATGTTATAAAACCTCTCTATGAATCTTATTTTTGTTTAAAAAAATCTAAAGAAGCTCGCCAACCACTTGATTTAGACCTGCCTGAGCGGAAAGTAGAGCTGTTTAAAAATGGCAGAGTAAAAGCAGTTGTCTTGAAGGAACGATTTGACTCTCATAGGCTCATAGAAGAATTTATGATTTTAGCAAATGTTGCTGCAGCTGAAGAGCTTTCTAAAGCTAGAAGTGAATTTCTTTACAGGGTTCATGAAGAGCCAACACCAGAAAAATTGAATGCTCTTAGAGAGGTTGCTCAATCAGCAGGCTTTAATTTAGCAAAAGGTCAAGTTTTGCAAACAAGCCATTTGAATGATTTGTTGACAAAGTCAAAACAAAGCGATCTTTCTGAGTTAATTAGCATGACTACACTTCGATCGATGTCTCAAGCCTATTATAGTAGAGAAAATTTTGGTCATTTTGGTTTGGCTCTCAAAAAATACGCTCACTTTACTTCTCCAATTAGGAGATATTCGGATCTAATTACCCATCGGGCTTTAATAAGCTCTTTGGGGCTTGGTTGTGGTGGCTTGAATGAAATGGATTCCGAAAAGCTTGAAGTTACAGCGAAGCATATATCAGACACCGAAAGAAGGTCCATGGTGGCCGAAAGAGATACTACTGATCGTTATCTTGCATCGTATTTGTCAGAAAAAGTTGGAAATGAGTTTGAAGGAAAAATAAGTGGTGTGGCAAAGTTTGGTTTTTTTGTAAGGTTAAATGAAAGTGGAGCGGAGGGCATAGTGCCCGTAAGAACACTTGGTACAGACTTTTACTATTATGATGATCAAACAAATACTCTAAGGGGGTCCGACACTGGTTTGATTATAGGCTTAGGACAGAGAGCAACAGTGCGTTTGAAGGAAGTTGACCCAATTGCTGGTGGTATAGCTTTTGATGCTTTGAACATAGATGGTGAGAAAATACCTAATATTCAAAAAAAGCGTTCATTAAGATCTATTCGTCGAAAGGTTAACAGAAATAAATCAGGTTCCTTAAAAAGAAAGAAGAAAGCCAAAAGGTCTTAAAGCTAAGATGAGTTTTAAAGATTTTATAAAGAACGAATTCCCATCTTTTAATGGTGAAGTGAACTTTAAAGAGGATGTTCTTATAAAAGATAAAAACCAATCTGAATTTACATTAAGCTTACCAATTTATCTGAATAAAATCATTACCAAAGAGCGTATTAAAACTGGAAAAGAAAATCTCAAAGCCTGGGAAACCCAATTAGCAAAAATACATAAAGTTTGGGGTGTGCCGCCCGAAGTTATAATAGCTATCTGGGGAATCGAAACAAACTTTGGAGAGAAACTTGGCACCTATCGAGTTGTAGACACTTTAGCCACCCTTGCTTTTGGAGCAGAAGGAGAGCAACGAAAGGCGCTATTTAAGTCCGAGCTTTCAGCATTAGNAGAAATTAAAAATAAAAAGGGAATAGAGATAGANANCCTATTNGGTAGCTGGGCCGGCGCATTTGGTCATATGCAATTCATGCCAACAACTTTTTTGAAATTTTCTTACCCATTTGAACATAAAAAACCCCCGAATATTTGGAAGAAAAATAACCCGTTAGATTCTTTTGCTTCTGCAGCTCATTATTTAAATGCAATGGGTTGGGTNCGGGANGGTTTTATTNTGAGAAAAATAAGCAAACCAAGTGAGATGGACTATTTGGAGGCAGGATTATCNTTGGGTNCCCAAAATGGCTTGATTGCCCCTTTAGGNCATTCTGGCCCTCATTTTGAATTTGATATGAATGCATCAGCAATATTCCACTACAACAGGTCAGAACTTTATGTTTTTGGTGTTTGGATATTGTCATCTGCCCTAATAANAGCTCCAAAGAAAATTTTATGGCCAAAGAACCGAGAGCGAATTGGCGCATCAGAAGTAAGANTTATGCAAAAACAATTAACACTTCTGGGTTATAATACTTTCGGTATAGATGGTAAGTTCGGCTTTAATTCAAAGAAAGCTTTAATTGATTTTCAGAAAGATATTAAGCAGACACCTGACGGACATCCGGATAGGTCGATTTTTAAAAGATTGCTTTCTCAACCCTCACCATAAGGAATCCAGACACTTTTTGTCTCCGTCGCTGCGTCAAGAAACATTTCTCCCTCCGCTCTTGTATCAAACCAATCAATGTTTTTCAGGCACCATGTGCGTTTTATGTTTTTTGCAGCTTCAAACTCAATCGTTTTTGTTATCTCTTCTTCAGAAAAAGACCAAACTGCGTTCACATCCATATGACTGGATGCGTGTGGTGCTAGATCAAGGTGATTGCCAGTTAAAATGTTTATAACACCTGGGGGAATGTCCGATGTTTCTAATACCTGATAAAAGTCTGTTGCTGTAAGTGATCCAATAAAAGGTGAAATGGCTGTAACTCTGTTTCCCATTGCGATTGCTGGAGCAATACAAGAAATTAAAGAAAGCAAGGGTTCACTTGATGGGCAAAAGACTATTATGTTTCCAACCGCTTCTCGCATAGTCAAGCCGACACCTCTTACTGGAACACCGCTAATTGAGCCATCAAATTTGTCTGCCCAAGCAGCATAGGAAAACAGCCGTCTAATTGAAAACTCAACTTCTTTTTTTCCACTTTTATTACCAGACATTTGATCGATGCGCTTGGAAAATTCTTCTCTTCTTGCGTGAAGATTTTCGGCCATAAAATAAATTATTTGAGCTCTCAAATGCCCAGAAGATGTTGACCAGTTAGACGCTTTATTCATCGCTTCAACAGCATTTCTAATATCTTTCCTGTTTGAAGAAGGAACATGTCCAGCATAGTTGTTAGCGGCATCAAAAACTTTTTGTGAGTAACCCCCATCTGGCCTTGCTTGTTTTCCACCAATATATAGTTTTGCTGTTCTATCTAAATTNANGGAGCCTTGATTAGAATGGCTTTGTTTTATTTTAGCTTTATTTGCGGAAAAATTTATCGAATGTTTTAGATAGCTTTTTAAACCGTCCCATCCTCCTTCACGTCCGAAACCGCTTTCTTTAACTCCACCGAAGCCAATTGCTGCATCAAACATGTTGGTACCATTTATCCAAACGACACCAGCTTTTATTTTTGGCGCCAAACCCAGTGCTAAATTAATGTTTTCGCTCCATATACTCGCAGCTAATCCATAGGTTGTATCATTTGCTAAATCACAGGCTTCTTTTGGTGTACGAAATGTTGTGCTTACNAGGACAGGGCCAAAAATTTCTTCTTGCATCAATTTATCTGATGGAGACAGGCCTGTGATTAAAGTAGGTTTATAATAAAGGCCTTTTTTCGGTATTTCACATTCAGCGTAATAAACNTGCCCNTCNGTTTCAGANACCANATTTTTTATTCTTNTTAGTTGGGATTTGTCTACAATAGCCCCCATATCNACCGATTTATCGAGAGGATCACCGACACGTAATTTATCCATCCGATTTCGAATTTTTTTGTGAAACTTATCTTCAATACTCTCNTGAATTAAAAGCCTGGATCCAGCACAACATACTTGGCCTTGATTGAACCAGATAGCATCAACCAGGCCCTCAACAGCGCTGTCTAGATCGGCATCGTCAAAGACAATAAATGGAGATTTTCCACCCAATTCAAGTGTAAGAGATTTTCCAGAGCCAGCAGTCTTTTCTCTGATAACTCTGCCAACTTCNGTAGATCCAGTAAACGCAATTTTTGCAATATCTGGATGATTAACAAGCATTTCCCCAACACAACCGTCACCGGTTATGATGTTTATTACTCCGTCTGGTACACCGGCCTCTGAGCAGATTTCGGCAAACAAAAGAGCGGTTAAAGAAGTATACTCAGCAGGTTTGAGAACTACTGTATTACCTGCCGCTAAAGCAGGTGCAATTTTCCAAGCCAACATCAGCAATGGGAAGTTCCAAGGTATTATCTGGCCACATACCCCTATTGGCTCCATATTTTGGATTTTGCTCATATATATTTGTGCAAGTCCGGCGTGATAATAAAAATGCCGTTGTGCTAATGGTATATCAATATCACGAGACTCTCTTATTGGCTTGCCATTATCGATTGTTTCAAGAACAGAAAAAAGACGAGAATTTTTCTGTAAAAGCCGCGCAATTGAGTATAATACCTTCGCTCTTTCGTGAGGATTGACAACCGACCAACTTTTGAAAGCATTNTTAGCGGCTTTAACTGCTTTATTGACATCTCTATTAGTGGCCTGACTTAAGCTGGCTATGGTTTCCCCATTAGAGGGATTGACAGATTTAAATCCCTGTTTTGGACTGGTAAACGCACCACCAATAAAATGGCCAAAAGAAGAATTATGTTTAAGTAACCACTTTTTTGCTTCAACAGCGCTTTCGGGTGCAACCCCGTAGTCCATACTATCTAGAATTTTTTTAACAGACATTTTTACCCCATAGCATGCCGATAAGAGGCGGAATATACGCCCGTTGTGTAATGTTCCAACTGTCTTTCGATATCACCCAAAAGGCTTGATGCCCCAAATCGGAACAAATCAGGGCTAAGCCATTGATCACCTAATTCTTCTTTAACTAGGCTCAGGTATGTCAGAGCATCTTTAGCTTTAGAGATCCCACCTGCTGGCTTGTATCCAATTTTAAAACCTGTTTTTTCATGATATTCACGAATTGCTCTCATCATAACTAACGATACTGGCAATGTAGCGTTTACAGGCTCTTTGCCCGTTGAGGTTTTTATAAAGTCAGCTCCAGCCATCATACATACGGCAGATGCGCGAGCTACATTACGCAAGGTTCCAAGATCCCCAGTAGCTAAGATAGTTTTTATATGAGCAGAACCGCAGGCATTTCTAAAATCTTTAACTTCTTCGTATAAAGCTTTCCAGTTTTGTGTCAGAACATGGCGACGCGATATCACGATATCTATTTCACTTGCGCCAGCTGAAACGCTATATTCTATTTCTGCTATGCGGAGAGGTAGNGGTGATAGCCCNGCAGGAAAACCTGTTGAAACTGCNGCAACNGGAATTCCGGAACCTGTGAGCTTTGATACTGCTGTTTCTATCATATCGTGATAGACGCAAACAGCTCCGACTTTTACNNTGTTTAAGCCAAGTTTGTCTGTAAGNGNCGTAGAAATAGGCTTTTTAGCTTTTGCGCACAAACGCTTAACTCTTCCAATTGTGTCATCACCACTTAAAGTTGTAAGGTCCATACACCTTACTGCTTGTATCAACCAGGCAGCTTGGTGTTGCTTTTTAATAGATCTCCTTGAAGCTATAGTGGTGGCACGTCTTTCAATTGCTGATGTGTTGGCTTGAATAGACGAAACCCAGTCTAAATCTAAATCGATCCCTGTGTTGCGAGGAATAATGGCCTTGGGAAGCAGCGTTAATTTTTTACTATTTTTTGTAGCCATGGAATCTTTTCGAAAATTAGACCTCAACAATTAATGGGCTTATATTTGATATTAATACGATTTAATTTGTAAATAAAACAGGACCAAACATTGAGAGATTCTGTAATTTACTAGCTGGCATAATTACTACCCTCATCATCTAAAATTTTCTTTAATTCTTCTAAGTGTCGACCTTCTTGATCAGAATAATTTTCAATTTCAGAAGCTGTTTTCTCGGCAATATCATCAGGTATAATTCTTAATGGTTGCCCTGTTTGCAGGGCCTTAATATAGGTTTTGGCTGCTCTTTCGAAATAATAAAGTCGATCGAAGGTATCTGCTATAGAGCTTCCGATTATCATCACACCATGGTTCCCCATTATAAGAACCTTTTTTTGTGGGTCCTTTAATAGTTCAGAGCACCTCTCCCCTTCTTCTTCAAAAGCTAAACCTCCATAATTTTCGTCAATTACATATCTATTATAAAAAATAGCACAATTCTGATCTATTGGTGGTAGTGAGCTATCTTTTAAACTCGCCAAAACGGTTGCATACATTGAGTGAACATGCATTGCACAACGGGCATGAAGACAGTTTCTATGGATTGAACCGTGTAGGCCCCAAGCTGTTGGGTCAGGAGCACCGGGCAGATCAAGAGTATTAGGATCATTGGCATCTACAACAATTAAATCAGAGGCTTTGATGCGAGAGAAATGTGCTTGATTGGGATTCATTAAAAATTTTGTACCGTCATCATTTATTGAAAATGAAAAATGGTTAGCTACACCCTCATGCAAATCGAACCGTGCCGCCCATCTGAAGGCTGCGGCAAGATCTACACGCTCTTTCCAGTAACTAATATTTTGTATTTTATCTTCGGCCAGTGACATAATTTTCCTTAAGTTCAAATAAAATTAAAGAGCAAAGCTTATCTACAGATACTAATCGTCAACTAATAAAAATAACTAGGAAAAAATTAAATTAGCTAAAATTTAGTATACCTGTGCTATCATTGGTTGGGTTTGACCCTTCCGATAGTTGATTTCGTGAACCACATTCAATCATTAACCCTGGGGATAGGGATGGAAAAACAAAAAATAATAACCCTTAAAAAAACAAAAGCAGAAATATTNTGGGATCCTGCTAAAGCTGTTAAAAGGTTAATAGATGATTATGAAAAAAGCATACATTTTCTAAGAGAGAACTTTGATAAATTTCTACAGAACGGATATAAAGGTGAAAGGTATAGAGCTTACTATCCTGAGATTTTTATAGAGGTAAAAAGTTTTGCTCCAACTGATAGCAGGCTCAGTTTTGGACACGTTACAGAGCCCGGTATTTATTCTGCGACAGTTACACAACCAGAATTATTTGAAAACTATCTAATTCAGCAGATATCCCTATTAATCGAAAATCATAATGTTCCAATTANGATAGGGGTTTCAAAAACACCAATACCGCTGCACTTCGCAATGAAAGGCAAGCTGGTCGCCAGCCCCAACAATGAAATAGACGAATTTCCACTTAGGGATGTTTTTGACGTGCCTGATTTATCAACGACAAATGACAGTATAGTCAATGGAACAGCATCACCTTCCAAAGAAGAGCCAAGTTCATTGTGTCTTTTTACTGCTCAAAGAGTTGATTATTCTTTGGCAAGACTAGATCACTACACAGCAACTGACCCGAAACATTTTCAAAATTTTGTGCTTTTTACAAACTATCAATTTTATGTTGATGAGTTTGAACGTTTTGCTCGGAAAGCTTTAAATAATTCAGAAAGTGGCTACGAAAGTTTTGTGGGCCCAGAAAACTCTGAAATATTTTCGTCAAACTCTGAAATTCCTAAACCAAACAAACTTCCTCAAATGCCGTCCTACCATCTAAAAAAATCTGACGGTAATGGAATAACTCTCGTGAACATTGGCGTTGGTCCAAGTAATGCTAAGACGGCAACTGATCATATAGCTGTTTTGAGGCCTCAAGCTTGGCTAATGCTAGGTCACTGTGCTGGATTGCGAAATAGCCAGCGACTTGGCGATTTTGTTCTCGCGCACGCATATTTGAGAGAAGATAAGGTTCTTGATGAAGATTTGCCATCATGGGTACCAGTGCCCGCATTGGCAGAGGTGCAAATTGCTCTAGAGCAAGCAGTCGCAGATATCACACAGTTAAAAGGTTATGATTTAAAGCAGATAATGCCTNAAGCNGGTACGGTAGCCACAGTAGACAACAGAAATTGGGAATTGCGTGAACAGACCGGCCCTGTCCATAGGCTAAGCCAATCTCGTGCGATAGCTTTAGATATGGAAAGCGCAACGGTAGCTGCAAATGGATACCGATTTAGAGTACCGTATGGAACCCTTTTGTGTGTTTCTGATAAGCCTTTGCATGGGGAGCTTAAGCTTCCGGGAATGGCTTCAGAGTTTTACAAAACCCAAGTTTCACAACATTTAAGCATAGGTGTTCGTACAATGGAAATATTACAAGAAATGCCTTTGGGGCGGCTCCAAAGCCGTAAATTGAGGAGTTTTAACGAAACAGCCTTCCTTTAAATGACAAAAAAAGGCAAAAAAAGCTTATCAGATATATGATAAAATTATTTCTTCTTTATAAGAATAAATTAAAAAAAGGCCAAATAAGAAGTCCGGAAGAGTTATCAAAAGTATTTTTTTTGCTGCTCGAAACAATTGAAATTGTAACAAAGCTTGAGAGTAACAAGCCGTCCTCTGAGGAAAAAAAATTAAGAAAAATCTCATATTTTTTTGGTTCCTCTTTAAGGTATTTGCAGTTTGATAATGGAAGCTTAGTTAGCGCCCATGGTGGGAGTTTGGGAGATTACGATAGATATGTAAGGCTTTTAGGAGAAATTAAAAACTATAAAGAAGGTGATGAAGTAAGTGACTTAGGTTTCAAGCGGCTTAATGGAGCTAGATTGTCAATGATTATTGATGCTAGTGCCCCTCTTTACGGAAAAAGAAATGGGATTGCGCATGCAGGTTTTTCATCTTTCGAGTTGTACTATGGAACCAAGGCTATTTTTGTAAACTGTGGGGGTGGTAGCAGGTTTGGGCATCAATACAGGAAATATTGTCAAAGCTCTAAGGCACACAACGTTTTGTTGTTTAATGAAAAGTCACAATGTTCTTTTGGAAAAAAGAGTTTTTCAAAAAGAAATTCTCTTTATTACATAAAGGATGGGCCTAAGAATACTAAGATAAGTTGTGAAAATTCTCTCACTGAAAAAATTGTAGANTTGTCNCATGATGCATACAAAAAAGACTATAACATATCCGTTAACAGGAGACTTTCAATGGATCTTGTAAAAAACTGTGTGATTGGACAGGACACAGTATTTCCTGAAGGTAATTTAAAAAAAAATTTAATTGATGCCTCTTTTACTCTCTATTTTCATTTGCATCCTTCAATTTCTTGCAAAAAGAGGAGAAATGGAGTCATGCTCGAAATTCCAGGTAATAAAAAAATGTTTTTTTCACATAAAGGAGGAAATTTACGCCTTGAAAAGTCAACATACACCGGTAATTTTAATGAACCTCAGGAAATAACAATGATGGTTATTGAAAATAGTGTCAAACAAAGTGAAGGAAAAATAAATTGGAAATTAGAGGAGTTTATTGATTGAAATCAGGAACAACACCAATCCGCAGGGCATTAATAAGTGTTAGTGACAAGACTAATCTGGAGGATTTAGGAAAATTTCTAGAAGGATTGGGTGTAGAGCTCGTCTCTACAGGAGGAACTGCTCGATATTTAAAAAAAGTGGGCTTAAAAGTTAAAGAGGTGAGCGATATAACAGGATTTCCTGAGATTTTGAATGGTCGGGTCAAAACACTCCATCCAAAAGTTCATGCTCCGATACTATTTGATAGGGATGATACGGGTAGTATTAAAGAGTTAAGAAAAATGGGCTCAAAAGCTATAGACCTAGTAGTTATTAATCTTTATCCTTTTGAAACTATTTTAAAAAGTAGGGCCCCCAGAAAAGACATAATCGATAATATCGACATAGGAGGGGTAGCTCTTATGAGGGCAGCAGCCAAGAACTTTGATCATGTAATGGTTATTTCTGATCCAACAGATTATATCCAATTAAAGAAAGAGCTAACAAATTTCCAAGGGTGTACGCGACAAAAAACGAGAAAATTTTTTGCGGGAAAAGCGTTTTCCCAAACNTCTTATTACGATCACTTAATAACGGGATGGTTTTTATCAAAAAAGCAGCTTAAAGATACNAAAAGCCGNCTGTTTGGTGGNTCATCAAGAGAGGTTTTGAAGTATGGAGANAATCCTCANCAAGAGGCATCCTATCTCAATAGTCCTGATTTAGAAAGAAAAGCAAAATATCTTGTAAAAATTTTACATGGAGCTTTATCTTACAATAACCTCGCTGATACGACGGCAGCCTACAAAATATTATGTGAGCTTGAAGATTACAACAAATCATCCTGTGTAATTATAAAGCATGGAAATCCGTGCGGAGTAGCAATTGATAACAAAATTTTAGGTGCTTATAAAAAAAGTTTTGAAACAGACCCTATATCTGCTTTTGGAGGAATTGTTGCTGTAAATCAGAAAGTTGATGAGAAACTAGCAAAGAGAATATTAAGCGTATTTACAGAGGTGATAATCGCAAAAAGCTTCTCACCAGAGGCTTTTAAAATGCTGAGTTTTAAAAAGAACATCAAGATAGTTGAAATAAAGAGCTTTGATAGANCTTTATTACATACAGAGGAGGTTAGGTCGGTCATAGGAGGATATCTTGTTCAGGAAACGTCTTTAAGTAAACCAAATGAAGAGGAATTNAAAGTAGTAACGAAAAGAAGACCGAGCAAAAAAGAATTTGATAACTTAGTTTTTCTATGGAAGATAGTTAAACACGTAAAATCAAACGCTATCGTTGTTGGAAAAAACCTATGCATAACTGGAATTGGAGCTGGACAGACCAACAGAGTAGGGAGTGTGAAACTAGCNATAGANAATTCGAGAAGGTTAGAAAAAAATTATACANNNAANANNAAAAATANATCCAATGGTATGGCTTCAGATGCTTTTTTCCCATTTCCTGACTCAATTAAAATGGCTTCNCGAAAAGGAATTTCTTGTATAATTCAGCCNGGNGGATCAATNAAAGATTTGGACGTTATTAGGGAAGCCGACAAGCTAAATATCTCAATGATTTTTACAAAAAGGAGGCTTTTCAGTCACTAAATATTGGCTTGGACTCTGATGCTAAAAGTATTGGTACGCCGTCTCGCACCGGAAACTTTATTTTAGCAACTTTAGATATCAGATAATTTTCATTTTTATCATAATACAGCGCTCCACCACTAATGGGGCAAACCAATAATCTGGTGAGATGAGTATTGAACTCATTTTTTTTCTTATTGGACATATCGACTTTCAAGGTCATTTTCCGATGATAGCTTCATCAATGTTACTAAAACGTCTAACCTCTTGACTATCGTTTCCGCCTCTAAAAGAACCTGCTTTTCCTCAGGCTCAAACGGACAAAGCATAGATAAAGAGTTCACAAGAACTTCTTCTCTAGCTTTTTTGAGCACGTCCCAGTCGGATGCAATTTGTGCGCTATCTAAATANTTTTTNAAAATTTCTAAAAAACCGTTTCTGTCAAAACTGTTTATACCTTCGAAGGGAACAAGGTCATTACTNTAAAAATCCCAATCTATTTCAGATAATATATAAGGCTTTTGATCCTCCATTTCCTTTCTAAAATTAAATCTCGAAACGCCTTCTAAGGTAATAAGGTATCTTCCGTCTTCAGTTTCAGTAAATGAAACAATTCTNCCCGCACACCCNACTTTTTGAAACTTATTCGTTCCNGTCANNTTGTTTCTTNTATCTAATTTAATAGGCTGAATCATTCCNATNAGTCTATGTTTTGTGGCAAGNGTGTCTTCAACCATTCTTATGTACCTTGGCTCAAATATATTGAGTGGAAGTCTGCTGTTAGGAAGTAACAATGCGCCGGGCAGAGGAAACAGGGGTATATTTTTAGGTAATTTTTCCATACGTTATTCAAACAAAAATCAGGGATGTAAGCGCTCTTCGCCCTTTTTTGGAAAGCTCGTTCTCACTACCGAGATGATCAAAAATTAACAGTAGCTGTTTTTTTGCATAACCATCCTTCCATTCCTTGTCTTTTCTAAACATCTCNAAAAGAACGTCTATACACTCGGAGAAATTATTCTCCTTAAAGAGTATTTTAGAATAATTCATCTTGCAATCTAGGTCGGCGGGGTTTTTCCGCATTCTATCTAAAATTTCTTTCTTGCTATCTTCGACATCATTATTCTTCATAAGCTCATAAGATGAAATAGCACCTTTAACCGCATTATCTTTAAGTATTTCAGGTGACAAATTCTCTATTAGTTTCTCGACACTGTCAAAGTCGCCTAATCCAATAGTTGACCTTATTAATAGAGAATAATTCTCTGGAGATGGGCTGGACTTAATTAGCTCTTCGGACGCTAGTTTTACCTCCTCAAACCTTCCTTCTGAAAGTAATATTTCAAACTCTTCAGATATATTCGAATTATTTTTTGAAAATTTTTTTATAAGTGTGTCTAAAAATTTTTCTACTTCGGGTTCGGTTTTGGCGCCCATAAATCCATCAACTGGTTGACCGTCTGAAAAAGCNAAGACTGCGGGGATAGACTGTACTCTAAGTTGAGAGGCAATACCTTGATTTTCGTCTACATTAACTTTAACTACCTCAAGATGTTCCTTCTTTTTCGTTGCTTGACTTTCCAGAATGGGAGTTAAGGCCTTGCATGGGCCACACCATGGAGCCCAAAAGTCAACTATTACTATTTTTTCTTTGGATTTTTCAATAACCTCGGGGACAAATGTATTTTCACTTACATCCTTTATAGACNCTGCTAGCATTTTAGAAACATCCTTTCCCCTTNACGGTTAATATAAGTCATTAAATCTATTAACAAACTTTTTTCTTATAAAAAATGGTGGCTGTGGTAATAAACTGTTCTCATATCCTTTAATTTCTTCATGTTTTCCAAATATTCTGTCAGCCTCCTGTTTTGAAAACCCTGCAAGATGTATAGCTTCCAACCAAGCAGCCTTTTTGTCTGCTAACTTGACGCGTCTTTTGATTATTTTAATTTTTTTTGTTGGGATATTGAACCTTATACAAATTGCTCTTGTTAACTTTTCATCCAATTCTTCATAAGTGTTACCCAAATGAGATTTTAGAGGAGAGATCATATCCCCTATCACATATTCAGCGGAGTCGTGGAGTAAAGCAAATAATTTCGAAGGATTATCCATTTGCGGGAATTGCTTTGCAAAAATATTTTCAACTAAAAGACTGTGCTGCGCTACTGAAAAAGGGTATTCTCCGATAGTTTGACCATTCCATCTGGCTAAAAACGAAAGGCCATGCGCTATATCTTCTATTTCTATATCAAGAGGGCTTGGGTCTAATAGCTCAAGCCTTCTACCTGAAAGCATCCTTTGCCATTCCCTTTTTATTTTCATTTTGAAGTTGCAAAAATTATTATAACTCCTATTAGTTATATAGGTTTTTGTAAGGAAAATAAAATGAGTAAAGATTTTATCGTGAAAGATATCAGTTTGGCCTCATTCGGAAGAAAAGAGATAGCTATTGCTGAAACAGAAATGCCAGGATTGATGGCCATAAGAAAAGAGTTTGAAGGAAAAAAGCCACTTAAAGGGGCAAGAATTGCAGGAAGCCTCCATATGACAATTCAAACAGCTGTCTTAATAGAGACACTGGTTGATTTAGGCGCAGATGTTCGTTGGGCAAGTTGTAATATTTTTTCTACACAAGATCACGCTGCAGCAGCTATAGCGGAAAGCGGTGTTCCTGTTTTTGCTTATAAAGGTGAAACCCTCGATGAATACTGGGAATATGCTGATAAAATATTTCTTTTTAAGGAAGAAACAGCGAACCTAATCCTAGATGACGGCGGTGATGCAACTATGTATGTTCTATTAGGATCGCGGGCAGAGAGTGGAGACACGGAATTTTTGGAAAAACCATCTTCAGAGGAAGAGGAAGCGCTTTTTAAACAAATTAAAAAGAGATTACAATCAAGTAAAGGCTGGTTTACGAAACAAAAGGAGTCAATTCTTGGAGTTTCAGAGGAGACAACTACAGGTGTAAACCGGTTGTATCAGTTAGAGCGGGAAGGTAAGCTACCTTTTCCTGCAATTAACGTAAATGATAGCGTTACAAAGTCTAAATTTGATAACAAATATGGCTGTAAAGAATCGTTAGTAGATGGAATAAGAAGAGCAACAGATACTATGATGGCAGGTAAAGTTGCAGTCGTTTGTGGTTACGGTGACGTNGGAAAAGGATCAGCAGCATCATTACGAGGAGCCGGAGCCCGCGTAAAGGTTACGGAAGTAGATCCTATATGTGCACTGCAAGCCGCGATGGATGGTTTCGAAGTGGTAACATTAGAAGACACAGTCGAAACAGCAGATGTATTTATAACAGCTACAGGAAACAAAGATGTTATAAAGCTAGACCATATGAGGAATATGAAAAATATGGCTATCGTTGGAAACATTGGTCATTTTGACAACGAAATCGAAGTCGCTGCTCTCAAAAATCAAAAATGGACAAAAATAAAAGACCAGGTTGATATGGTGGAAATGGCTTCAGGTAGAAATATAATTCTATTGTCTGAAGGCAGATTGCTTAATCTTGGAAATGCAACTGGTCATCCATCTTTTGTAATGTCCGCAAGCTTTAGTAATCAAGTCCTAGCCCAAATCGAGCTGTGGAAAAATGGTAAGAATTATTCCAATAGCGTATACACGCTGCCAAAACATCTGGATGAAAAAGTTGCAAGGTTGCACTTAGAGAAAATAGGAGTGAAACTTACAAAACTAGAGAAAGATCAGGCTGATTATATTGGTGTAAATGAGGCCGGACCATTTAAAAGCGACAGCTATCGCTATTAATTAAACTTTCCGTCCCCGCTTTCCAAAGCCTAGAGAATGTTGATTGTCTATGTCAATAGGCCACCTTGGTCTTGGGGACAAGTCCATATCATCAACTTGTCCTCCTAAATACATTTGTGTTCCCGCATACGCGATCATTAAGCCGTTGTCTGTACACAGATCTAGTGGCGGTGCAGAGAATCGNACTCNGAGATTATCACATAGCTCCCTCAGTGAATTTCTTATTTCCTTATTTGCTGCAACACCACCTGCTAATGAAAAGGATAGACTTTTCACAGAAGAAACCTTGGAGAATAGTTCTATNGCTTTTTTTGTTTTCTGCTCAAAAATTAATTTCATAGATTTTTGAAACGATGCACAAATATCTCTTTGATCACGCAAATATAGGCCAGACTGTTTTTCAACTAGATAATCTACTTGTCTTCTTACGGACGATTTAAGGCCAGAAAAGGAAAGGTCACAGTCATTTTTATTGATTAGTGGCAATGGAAATGAAAACCGACTTTTATCACCTTTTTCCGCCCACTTTTCCACTTCTGATCCTGAAAATATAGGAAGGCTCAACATTTTTGCTACTTTATCAAAAACCTCACCTGGAGCATCATCTATAGTTGTTCCAAGCCTCTTTATTTCATTCGCTCCCAAAACGGCTAAATATTGACAATGACCACCTGAAGCTAAAAGCAGTAGATAAGGATAGCTTAGATCATCTGTCATTTGAGGTGTGAGCGCATGACCAACGAGGTGATTAACACCAATCAGTGGTTTTTCTGTTGAAAAAGCCAATCCTTTCGCAAAATTTATACCTGAGATAAGACCTCCAATTAATCCTGGCCCCTTTGTCACACAAATAATATCAATATCATCAAGTTTAATGCTATTTTCTTTGAGAACTTTTTTAAAGCATGTATCCACTCTTTCTGAGTGGGCACGCGCCGCAATTTCCGGTACGACACCGCCGTAGCCTTTATGGAGTTTTTCTTGAGATAGTGTCACAAGTCCCAGTTTTTCTGAAACCAGTATATTATCTTTACGAGTTACTTTGATAACGCCTATTGAAGTGTCATCGCAGCTACTTTCGATTCCTAGTGCTATGATAGACTTGTGCATAGTTATATATTACATTAATTGAAAAATTATTAATTAGAAAATCAGAGAATGAGTAAAGGTAGTTATCCAGAAAAATTAATTATTGGCACAAGAGGCTCTCCTTTGGCCTTAGCACAAGCCAATGAAGTAAGAAATAAATTATTATCATTAAATCAAATAGATCCTGAAAAGGTAAAAATAGAAATCATAAAAACGAGTGGCGACAAGTTTTTGAATACGTCACTATCAAAAATCGGGGGAAAAGGCTTGTTTACGAAGGAAATTCAACAAGCTCTTATCGACAAGCGAATAGACATAGCTGTTCACTCTATGAAAGATGTTGAAACGGACCTNCCAGAAAAATTGGTTATCTCAACTATCTTAAAGCGCGAAGATGTAAGAGACTCTTTCATATCGAGAAGATACTCCTCCATCGCAGATTTGCCCTTGGGGTCTGTTGTTGGAACATCATCTCTTCGAAGAAAGGCACAGTTACTAAACAAGCGAAAGGATTTAAAGGTGGTTGAGTTTAGAGGAAATGTTCAAAAAAGACTTGAAAAGTTAGACAACAACGTGGCTGTTGCAACCTTTTTAGCTACTGCAGGATTAAATAGACTTGGATTAGTTGAGCTGATTAACCCTATATCAACAGATGAAATGTTGCCTGCTGTTGCTCAGGGAGCTGTCGGAATTGAGCATTTACGCAGCGAAAAAATGGAAGAATTTTTGGCACCTCTCAACGACAGTGTATCAAAGAAAAGAGTTGAGGCTGAAAGAGCATTCTTAAGGGAGTTAGACGGATCCTGTAGAACGCCTATTGGAGGATTGGCGCAAAAAAATAATGAAGAATTTAAATTTATGGGAGAAATTATAAGTGCTAATGGCGAGGTAAAGATACATGANGTTTGGCAAGGGGACTGGGCCATGGCGGTAGAAATTGGGCGCGAGGCAGGAAGAGAGATAAAGTCAAAAGGAGGAAAAAATTTCTTCCAATAAAGAAATTCTTTTAACGCGGACTTTTAAAGACAGCTGCCGTTTCAAAGAAATGTTACAAAAAGAAAAGTTCAACGGTAGGGTTTTGATTTTTCCTCTCTTGGAAATAGAGTTCCAAAATATAAGTGTAAACCTAGAGAGAGCGGATATTTTAGTCTTTACATCCGTTTATGCTGCAGAAAAATTAAATCTAGAATTGAAAAACTCGGAAANACCTATTTTTGCTGTTGGGCAAAGATGTGATGAATTTCTTAGAGAAATAGGAGCAAAAGAGACATTTATTTTCTCAAATGTAAAGCAGTTGCTTGATAGCTTGAAAGACTACTGTAATAACAAAAGACCAACTATATTTTATTTGCGAGGTGACGAAATATCTTTTGACTTAAAGGCGGATCTTTCNAAGTACAACTTTAATTGTGAAGAGTATGTGGTTTATAAGCAGAAAAGACCTATTCAGCAAAGAGAACTAGACAATGTCTTAGCCAGAAAACATTTGGAGGGCATCGCACTATTCTCGGAAAAATCGGTGGACAGTTTGACAAAGGGCGCTTCAGAAAACAATCTCAATAAAATATTTTTCTGTTTTAGCAAAAAAATTGAAAATAGACTAAAATCGATTTTAGATAAAGACATTAGATGTAAGACAATTCAAGAGCCTTTGATNTCTGAAATGGTCAAGATGATAGTTAAAGAGTATGCACGTTATTAAGACTAAAATTAAAAAGCTTAAAAGTGACAGAATCGAATACTAAGAAGAGTTTGAAAAAAAACAGTGATGGACCAAAAACATTGGGTTATCACTTTAANTATGCGCTTATGTTGGCCGTAGTTAGTTTAGCATTATCAGCATTAGCNTTAGGCTCTTTATATTTCATTTTCTTTGTTGAAATTAAAGATTTAAAANNTGAATTAAATTCTAAGTTGAACAAAAACACATTTNTCTCGGAAAGAGAGAAAATTGTTAGTNCTAGNATCGAAGAGTTACAATCAGAAAAAGAATTTTTGCTATCAAGAATTAATATGGTCAATGACTTGGTTNAAAAGAACGCGAAAGATATAGAGTCAAAAATAAGCGCTGCTATTTCTGAAAATATGAAATACAAATCCAAAGATGAGGCACAAAACCAAAGTGATATTAAAAATGAGGGATTGTTAAAAAACCAAATAGATAAGCTAGAAAGATTTTCAACGAACATATAAAAGCGAATTAGATGTATTGCAGCAACGAATTTCAAAGAACCAAGAGCTTATTGAAAATAACAAAAAGAGTTTATTAGTTTTAAGAAGTTCCTATCAGAATATAGAGAAAAAACAGTCCTTAGAAATGAGTCGAGAGCTTTTNATTTTAATAGAAGAATTCACCGAGATTTCTTATCGTGCTTTGAAAAACGAAATAAACTCGCTTGAGAAACAAGACTGGACAGACTGGTTAACAAGTTACTTCAACACTATTTTTATATCTAGGTCTACTGAGCCTATTGAGGGTGATCACACAGACGCAATACTATCCAGAATTGATGATTCATTAAAAAGCGGAAAGTTAGAAAACGCAAAAATTGAGATTAGTAAATTATCATCAGAGACTAGAGCCTTTATGAAAGAGTGGATTGGAAAGCTGGATAAACTTATTGAAATGGAAGATCAGATAAATCAGTGATTTGGNTATTTATAAAGGCAGTATTTTTTTTCAGCATTGCGATAGCATTAGCCGTTGCATTTAATTTTGTAAAAGATACCGATGGGACATTAACGATTGATTTTCTTAATAGAGAATATCGGTTAAGTTTCATATCGTTTTTTGCCCTCATCTTAGCGCTCCTCTTTGTCGCTTTAATGATAAATATAGCCCTAAAGTTTTTATGGTCTTTGATCGGATTTTTGAGAGGAGATGATACAGCTCTAAAGAGGTTTTTTGAAAAAAGGTCAGAAAGAAAAGGACAAAGTATTTTAATCAGCGCATATACTGCAAGCTTTGAGGGAGATCATGAAAGAGCTTTATCAGAAATAAAGCGAAGCAAGAAATATCTCAAGTCAAAATCTTTGCCGAACATATTATCTCTTAGCTCATATGACGCCAAAGGAAACGTGGCAAAACAAGAAGAGATTTTTCAAGAATTAATTAAAGACAAAACGACACGGAGCATGGGGTTGTTTGGTCTTATAAAGATGAAACTAACTGAGGGGAATACAAGCCTAGCACTCAAACTGACAGAGCGGTTAATCAAGTTGAAACCCCGAAACCTATCATTTAATAAAACTTTTTTTAATCTCCAACTCACAGAGGGTGATTGGGATGGAGCCTTAATGAGTTATAAAAATATTAATAAGATTAAAAGAATAGATAAAGAAACGTATAGCAAAGGAGAAAGTATTCTTTTATTTCAGAAAGCTAAGGAACTTAGATCAGATGGAAAGACGCTGGATGCCTTGAAGATGTCCAGGCAGGCATTAAAAAAATACGCGGGCCTCGTTCCAAATTCGATCTTTTTGTCAGAGCTAGAGGTTCTTGAAGGACAAAAAAAGAAAGCAGAAACAGTATTGTTAAGTACATGGAAAGTTATTCCTCACCCAGATGTAGCAAAAAAATTTGCAGAGATCGAGGCCAATGAAAGCGTTGATGATCGTGTAGAACGTTTCAAAAAGATTTTAAATGTTAAGAAGAGTGATGTGGAAACAAAAACCTTAAAAGCCGAATTAAATATTCTTTCTGAAAATTTTCCTGAAGCGAGACGGGCTATAAGTGATCTAATAGAAACTGATCAAGCAAACGCTAAGGTNTATACCCTAATGGCTGCCATTGAAAAGGGAGTTGGATCATCAGATGCTGTTGTAAAAGGCTGGCTTGCAAAAGCCGTTACAGCTAAGCGATCAAAAAGGTGGATTTGCTCTAACTGTGAGAGTCAAAGCGAATGGGAACCCGTTTGTAAAAAATGCGGAGAGTTCTCAACGCTCGAATGGAGAGAAGANAGATATGAAAACCTAGGAGGAAATGATCAAAGTGAAATACTTCCTTTGATAATTGGAGAGAATAATTACAGCCCTGATATACAAGTAGACAAAGTTGAAATAGATGNTAATAAAGTTTGAGGCATCTTTGGATGTAATTAACAAATAGGTTGTATGTTGTTTATAAAAGTCTTCGGCACCACTGTCATAACTTTAATCATATCGCTAAAAGCATTATTTTCGCAGATGAGTGCTTTAAATTATGAAATAAGTAGTCTAGTNCGTCCCAATTGGGAATATGAATCTTTTTGGGCAATTCCACGAATTGGCGAAACTAAACCAATAGTNGCGATNAGCCTATTAGCTGGAAAAGATAAANTAAATGTTCGGTGCTTAGACCTTGAATATTTAGAAATAGAGAAAACCTTCAAACCTAAAACAAAATTAGAGAGAGAGTTTCTCCACAAAATTATGTGTAAATCTATTAATAGAGCTGTAAAGAATACAAATGGTCTTGACCAAATAATTCTTAAAACCGGTATGGATGAAGTTGGTCTGCGGTTTGACTTTTTAAACGGCTGGATTGAAATTGTACAAATTCCTGAACCCCCACAACCAGATGAAGAAATGTATGAGACAGGTAGTGGCTTGGACCTTCATCAACAAAACACCTAGACACGTAAAATACTCTCGTTACCTTTTGACGGAAATCTTGGTATCAATATCGCTACTATTAATGAAATAAATGATAATATGGCAGCTAGGTAAAAAACAGCACTATTATTATGAATCCAGATATAGCCTAACAGGACTGGAAGAAATACAGCAGAAATATGGTTTATTGTAAAAGCCACAGCAGCGGTTGGAGCAAAATCCTCGCTATCGGCAATTTTTTGAAAATATGTTTTCATTGCAAAAGCCAACCCAAAAAACATATGGTCTGCAATAAATAGAATAGACGCGACAATGTAAGACCAATCGAAATAATAGAGGCCGGCATAAAGAAGAAAAATAACCATAAGNCCAAAGTACTCNACAATTAACGAAAGTCTTTCACCAAACTTTTCTATGAATCGCCCAATTAACGGTGCCATAAATATGTTGATTAAAAAGTTTGCTAAAAGGAGAAGTGTAATTTGGTGAACATCAAAACCATATTTTTCGACCATCATAAAGCTTGCAAAAACAACAAATATTTGTCGCCTGGCTCCCGAAAAAAACTGTAGGGTGTAATAGACCCAATATCTCCGCTTTAGCACAATTGCTAAGCGCTGCTTTTTGCCAATTTGAAATTGTGGATAATAAAAAAAGCAAAAGATAACAATTAATAAGCACAATAAACCTGCAAAGAAATAAATGAAAAAATAATTAAAATTAAGATTAAGCCAAAGAATAATTATAGCGATATAAACAAAAAANGCGGAACCNGATCCAGCCGCTACAATCCATCCGATTGATGAAGGTGCTGTTTCTTTCTTNAGCCATTGCAATTGNAGNGATTGATTGACTGTCTCATAGNAATGAAANCCAATNGAACTNANNAATGTTGTAATNATNAANCCTTTAAANTCNGGNAAAAGAGCAGTAACCGCTACCGCCAACGCTAGAAGAGCTAGNGANATGTANGCAAGTCTTTGTTCGCTTATNAAAAACAAGATAAAAATAACACAGACAGCAAGAAANCCTGGTATCTCTCTTACACTTTGAAGCCAACCTATCTCGACGCCAGAAAAACCGGATACNTCTATTACAAAATTGTTAAGCAAAGCAACCCAAGTTGAAAACGCTATGGGCATTGCTATAGCGAGTAAGATAAGTAATCCGAAAGGCTCTTTTGAAAAAACTGTTTTTTTTAATATATTTAAGATATTAGGCATTAATGGAATTGGAAATGAATAACGATATTTTTATAAAAGTCAGTGAGCTATTGGAAAACGGGGCGAAAGAGAGAGATCATGATTTCCACATTATGACTTTTTGTACCATTGGAAAGGAGGGAGTGGAAGCAAGAAGTGTTGTTTTAAGAAATTTTGATAAAGATAAAAATATTATTCGTTTTCACACCGATTATAGAAGTCCAAAACTTGATGATATTAAGAAAAACCCAAACACAGTTTGCTTGGTATATAGTTATAAGCTGAAAACGCAGTTAAGGATAAAGACAATTTCTAGTATCCATTACGATGATTCAATATGGAATGATTCATGGGATAAGACAGGGCTCTCATCAAGAAAATGTTATTTAACAAAATATGATCCTTCAAGCCACATTGAAGAAAAGGATGATGGTTTGCCTCTAGAGTTAAAGGGAAAGACCCCAACATCGGAACAGAGTGAAGAAGGAAAAAAGAATTTTTGTGTTGTCGACAATAAGATAACCGAAATAGATTATCTTTATTTAAAATCATCGGGCCACGAGAGAATGGTATTAGATTTTAACAATAATAAATCTAGCTGGATTGCACCTTAGACTAGAGACCGCATATATATTTCACCATTTATCATTACGGTTTTTAAAGAGGGNCATTCAACGTTGTTTTTGTCTGCAATATTAATGAGTTCTAAAAATATATGGGCGCACTCAATTTTTGACTTATTCACCATGTCTCTTCGCATAGATGAACTCCATGTAGATTTTTTGTCAGAAAGAAAGCGTCTTTGTTGCGCTAAGTCATCGTCATTTACCTTAATTTTTTCAGACTTTGCTATAGTTACACACTCATCATGAAGATCAGTAATAAATGCTATTCCATGCTCAGTGGACGCAATTTCTCCTATGGTTGCATTGAATAGAGTAGTGGCACCAGCTACGGTGGTTATGAGTACCCACTTATGCCAAAGGTCTACAATGATGTCATCCGAGTACTTAATTGAGAAGTTTGCAGAACTACAAGAATCAAAAAATCGTCTTCCATCCGTTTCATCTGCCTTGTTTAAGTGACCAAAAGTTAGCGAGTGAATATCATTGAAATGGTGAATTTCACCCTCATCGTTCAATGTGGAAAAGATGTGCGCAATACCTCCAAATAAACGCGCATTTGGAAACTTATTTCTTAATTGTTCCATATGTGCATAGCCATTAAGTAATGGGATAATTATCGACCCATCCTTCACTGGAAAAGGAGATTGCAAAATCTCGTCTAAATCATAGGCCTTATTAGTGAATAATATGACATCATAGATACTGTCTACGTTATCTATAGTCACAAGGTTGGGGCTAGTGACGAAATCACCTTTTGGACTCTTAATTATTAAACNCGATTTTTCTAATTTTTTTTGTCTTTTTTCTCTTACTAAAAAAGTTACATCCATTCCCGCCTCAGCCATTCGTCCTCCAAAATAACCTCCTACGGCACCTGCACCTAAAACGAGAATTTTCATTTNATTATAACCTCCGCATACGTTGTATTTATTTAGTATAGGATTTTATTCTACTTATGAACCAGAATTAAAATAAATCTATCAAGGGCTTCTATTGTCTAAAATTTGGAATTTGGTACCTATTCTCGAAAATAATAAAAAGGGGAGTTTTTTTTAATATTTTTCTTTCAAAACGGGTATTTAAATAATATGGTA
>FUFK010043123.1_pt1 | contig 24902 bp, 42 predicted proteins | sample 1021851 | NCBI WGS metagenome assembly FUFK01 (sample SAMEA51879418, study PRJEB19060) | metagenome | reverse complement strand
GCTGCATCGTAATACTCTTTATCAAGCTCACAAGCTGTAAGGTCATAGCCTAAATTGTGACAAGCTATTGCTATTGAGCCACTACCTAAGTGTGTATCAAGTATTCTGAAACCGTCTTTTGCATAGTTCATTAAAAGCCATTCATATAATTTTACAGGTTTTTGTGTTGGGTGTTGTCTGTTAATATCATTGTTGTTTATTTTAACTAATTGTGGTAATTTATCTTCTGAATACCACGCATATTCAATTTGAGACATTGTAGGAATATAAACCATTTTATCCCAAGTAATTAAACCTCTGCATTTTTTTTTCCAAATGTATGGGAAATAATTCCCCCCCCAAATTATTTGTTTTTTACTAACTCTAAATAACTCGTCAAAATAATCATTTGTTGGAATTTTATAATCCCATTCGTGTTCTTTAAATTTTACTTGTGAATTTTTATTACAACCTCCTTTTGTTGTTTTATTACCTAACCCATAAGGTGGGTCTACAATAGCAAGGTCGAAGTAGTTATCCTCATACCTTGCCATTAACTCCATATTGTCTTCGTTTGTTATTGTCATTTTAAAAGTATTTCTTCTATCTGTTCTATCTGCTCATCAGTAGCATCTGGTATGCGTTCTAACACAAATAACTTAGGGTCGCCTAATAGTGTTCTATACATTTGTTCTAAGTCTATATTGTAAAAACAGTTTTGCTTATAGTTCTTTAATGAGTGTAATATAGTTGCGTGGTGTGTTTCATATCCGCAGCGTTGGTAATCTCTTACTATATCCATAAGGCGCATTTGTTTTACTTTGCTCATATAATGGTTTGCTACGCATCGCATCTCTACTACATCTCTACGCCTTGTTTGTTCAAAGATGTCTATTTTTTTAAGTGTAAGGATTGTATCTCTAATTGCTTCTAATTTCATATTAAAATAGTTCTGTTTGTTTAATGTTATTATTGTTTAAGCTTTGTATCGCTGCATCTAATATGTGTAAACCTAAATTACTGTTTACAGCATTTCTTATTTTTAAAGGTTTTTTACTGGCTCTGTTTGGGTGTCCTTTAATCATTGTACCTATATCATCTTTTGACTGTGGTATTTCTTTTATGATAAAATTCGACCAGAACAAGTGCCTACCAATTTTCTTAGCTTTGACTAAAGGCTTGTAAAAAGGTATTACATTCTCCACTACATACTTACCCTTAAAAAAATTATCAAGAAAGATTATCTCTTGATATAAACTAATATCTATATATACTGGTCTTTTTCTTATATGCTGTGCAAAGTAGTTTGTTCTGCTGTGTGTTGGACAAGGTGGTGAACTCCAGATAAAATCAAACTCCTTGTAATAGTCTAATAAATATTCGTGTGCATCTGCTACTATTACTGTGTCTTTAGGGTACAAAGCTTTGTATTCTTCTGCTATGTTGTTTTTTATCTCAACAGCAGTTATATCGTGATTATTCCCCCATAAAGCTCTATTACCACCAATACCAGCGTATAAGTTTAGTATCTTCATATTACTTCTTGTTTCTTGTATATAGTGTATCCGTTTTCTTTTAGCAGTTGTATCGCTTCCTTTATTTTTTCTTGTTCTATTCTGTAACTGTCAAATATGTAGTTGTGTATTACCATTGTTTTTTGTTTAAGTTATATTCACTAAGGGGTGCTTCCCCATTTTCTTCTAATTCTTTTTGTAAGTTGGCTAAGGCTCTCCAAGCTACTTTGGCACTATGCCTTACTAAATCTGTGTCTATGTTACCAGCTTCCATTAAGTGTCTTGTTAAAGCNTCTAACTCATCGCCAGACTTTGACCTATCCCAATGTAAGGGTTTGTTTGGGTGGTGCTGCTGGTTGCCTATCCAAGATGTTTTAGCCACTTCTCTTATTGCATCTGGGAAGTATTTAAGCACTCCGCTAAATACTGGCATTTGTTTTCTTTCTTGTTTTTGCATCGCTTCGTATTGGTAAAAATCTTCTTCATCATATACACCAGCCTTTTGTTCTTCATAGGCTAACTCTTCTTGCTCTGTCATTGTGTAGGCGGTTTCTGTTCCGCTTATGTAATCAATCTTTTTTCTCTTCATCTTTCTTTTCATCTTTCTTCTCTAATGTAATCTTAATAGCTTCTATCTGTACATACATTTGTGCTACTATGTTCTCAAGTCTAAGTATGCGTTGTATCTGTGTGTGTTTCTTTTGTTTCATAATTCCCCAGTTAAGCAGTAGTTATCTAAGTCTGCACCCTCTATAAAGAACTTGTTGTATAGGTCAAGTGCTTTCTCTACTTTCTCTTCGCCTCTGTAATAAAATTCTTCTGAACAGTTAAAGATACCTATGTCTAAGCTGCCTTTGTCTAACACCAGAAAATAGAAGTCCTTGTATTCTTTGTTAAATAGGTTGCAATATAAATAGCATTGTACATCGTATCCGTACTTGTTAGCACTCCAGCTAAAGTCCTTTATGTTTGTGGTGGTTTTTAAGTCCACTATCCTATTAGTGGCTAACACATCTGCCTTACCCCTAAAAGGGAAGCCTAAGACGTTGTCTATTGATGGTATCTCAAACTCTGCCTTAGTTATTAGTTCCTTTGCGTGTTCGTTTCTGTAAAACGCATCTACAAGCCTATCAGCATCTGACCTTTCTTTTGCAGTAAACACTCTTGGGTTTTCAGCTTTGGCTTCTCTAAACTTTTTTGTGTTCTTGCTTTGCACATCTATAAAGGTTTGCGCTGCAAACACCTCTGGCTCTAATATAGCGGTATGGAACAGCCACCCATCCCTTAAGGCTTGACTATCCCCACTCCCATACTTCAAACTAAAGTTATACGTCTTAGGACTTGATAGAAGCTGTTTAAGGCTACTACTACTAAGCGCAAGGGTGTTTAGTTCTCCATAGTAAAANGTNTCATCTTCCATACGCTTAAGNAGTTCTGCNTTGTCGTAATACTTGTTGTCTAATAGTTTTATCTTATCCATATTATTCAAGGTCATAATTATAGCAATCACGACAGCAGTAGGTTTCTCCGTTTGTTGGCGTTTCGCAAGTTCTACAATAGGTTATCTCGTCTGGTGTTTCCCAATAGTTCATATCTCGTATTGTTTTAGTTCTTGTTTTAGTTTTTGTATCTCTTTGTTTTTTTCGTTTCTTATGTGGTCTACTTTTTTGGTTAGTATCTCTACTTCTGTAATTAACTGGCTTGAGAGTATGCCTATTTCTGTGATAGCTTTAACACAGTTTTTTAAATCATTGTTGTTAGGTTTAGCTTCTTGCCAGTCAATAAGTTTCTCAATCAAATAAGAGTACCAAAGTCCGTATGATTGTTTTTGCAGTAAATCCATACTAACTTGCAGAACCAATTAAGTAACCAAAAGCCACACACAAGGCTAACATAAATATTATAGAACCTTGTATAATTATTTCTCTTTGGCGTTCTCTTTTAAGTTCTTTGGCTTCCAACTCTTTCTGTGTGTAAACCTCTATTCTATTTTTGCGTGTTTGGATGTGTAACCCAGTTTTTGTCTTTTTCATTTTATTAATCTTGTATGTTATAAATTATGCTTCTAACGTATTCTTTACGTTTCAATAGCCTTGCTCTAAATTCGTAANCTGCATTTCGGTCTTAAGGGTTTTGTTTATATCCCTAAGTTCTTTGTTTAAGTCGTCAAGCTGCGTTTTCATTTGTTTGTGTTTACGTTTTGAATATAAGATAGTGCAGTTTGCTCGTTCATTCCGTAGGCTTGAACCATCATAGTAACCCAAGCCTTTTCTGTTTCTGTAAGTGTTTTCATTTTGTTATTTATATAATTTATATATTTCATCTTGTATATCTTCGTAACTAATAAATACTGAACTGTGCTGCCATTGTAATTTTATTTTATCGCAAACACAAACAACGAAATTAGAAGCTTCGTCTTTAGTCATATTCTCTCTGTTAATTAGGTTGTCTACCCAAAGTTTCTGCGTGTAAGTTAAATCTTTCATTTTGTTTTTGTTTTAAAGTTATACACAAATATATATAAAAATATTTATTATAAACAAATTATAAACAAGTTATTTTTTAAAACCCTTTAAATTAATTATAGATGCTTGGCTCTCGTCAATCAAATAACAAGGCTTTAATACTTTCTTTTTAGTCCATAGTGTAGTATCTGGNCAGTACATATCTTGTACTTTTAAGTCCTGGAGATTGTTAAGCCAGAACATATAATTGCCTTTGGGGTCATTAACAAAGTACAAAGCTATCCTACCAGTTTCTATTAGTTTGTCGTACTTGTAAACCTCAAGCATTTTTTCTTTGTAGTATTTGTTTCTGAACTTAAACTCTATTACTACTTCTGTGCCTTTAGGACTTGTACCAATAGCATCGTAATGTTCAAAGCCTTTGCCAGTATGTGTTAAATCCCAGCCATCTGCATTTAATAATAGTATTACAGCTTTCTCCCACTTGTGTACATTTTTAATCATAAATCTTGTCTATGTCTGCAATCCATTGTAAAAGCCTTTTAGGACTGCAACTGCAAGGCTCGTAATATTTGTGATTGTAATACTTAGAGTGAAGCCTACACAATAACTTATACTGCTCTTGTGATAGCTTACCCTTAACATCAGATTTAAACTGCTTCCAGTCTTTTTTATCTATTTGTTCCATANGTCTAAATCTATATCGTTCCACTCTTCTCTACGTTGGTCGCATCCNCAATCTTCTCCCCATATCTTTTTAACTACCCATCTTATTCCTGTGTAGTATGTAATGTAGTAAACTAAATCTCCTAATTTCATAATTCATTTATTGGTAATATAATTCCTTTACTTGCCATATTATCTCCACCCTTTTTATCTCGCTTTGTGTTTATATATTTTCTGCATTTGTCTTTTAAGTCCTTTGTTTTGATAATATACAATTTGTCTAAATAAATATAATATATCTCAGCCTTAGTTGCTGAAATTCCACTTGGCTTACCATAGCAAGAATACTCTACATAAAAGTTTCCAGTAACTTGATATTGTGCATCGCTTTTAACCTCAACACCAATCTCTAATTCTGGTATATAGATATCCCAGTCTAAACAATAGCCATCTACTATGTAAGCCTTAGGGTACTTCTGCTGTATATGCAATAAGGCTTTTTTTTCATACTCTTTGCCAGTCTTTAAATCTTGCTGAAATTTACTAATCATATATTATCTTTTATGTGTTTTAGTGCGTTTCTGTAAGTGTTGTAAAGGCTGTAATAACTTATTTTTGTTTCTCTGCTTAGTGATGCTACGCTTTGTCCTGAAGCTACTAAAGTAAATACCTTGCTATCGTACCAGCGCATCTCTGCAAGTAAGTTATCTATTTTAGTTTTATCCTTTGCATATTGTACCTCGTCTATTCCTAAGTCATCTATTTGCTTTACTTCCCCATCTATGTCCTCTATGTATGTTTTTATCATTCGTGCCTCTTTCTTGTGGGTGTTTAAGTATATGCCTCGCAGAACCTTATAACAGTAGTAGGTATTTATATCATTATTGTACCATAAATCTAAGCCTTTTTGCACATCGCATATAAGCTGGATGTACATTTCTTGTACCACATCTTCTGCAAAGCTTGGTTTACACCCAAAGGATTTTACAATACCTATCCAATTTTTGTGCTTATCGTAAGCAAGTTCTACAAGTGATTTCATTAACCTAATTTCTCTTTAGTTGTTACAAAGTATTTTAAGGGGTCGTATATCTCGCCTACTACAAATGGAAGTCCTAACTCGTTTACACTAAAGCTAAAGGTTTCAAACGCATAGCCTCTCGACCTTTTACACTTAACTGTAATGTTATCCTTGTGTACTGAGTTTAGTTCTAATTGTATTTGGGTTTCTGTCTTTTTCTCAAGGAACGAGCCTAAGTGTCCAGTAGGTTTCTCGCTTCCGTAATTACTATGTATTACAGTAACTATATGGCAGTTAAACTTGGCACTCCACTCCATTATCTTTTGCACACACAAATTACTTTCTTCTAAGTTGTTTACATCACTCACTAAGTCAGCAATACCATCTATAATAACTAAACCGTTTTTATCTCCGTTCTCTTTAAGTATGTGTTCTATAAACGCTATTCTTGTTTTGTAGTTTATTGTTCTTAGTGCATAGGTCTGGTAGCAGCCTACATCTTGCACGTTAGCCATATCTAAAACTCTTCTAAATACTCTTTGGCTATGCCAATGTCCTTGCTCTGTATCAAAGTGTAAAAGGCACTTACCCTCTCTGTGCCCTCGTATATTGCCACCAAAGTTATTACCACCGCTTAAATATACAGAAGCTAATAGTGAGGCAAAAAAGGTCTTTTTACTTTTGGGTGGTGCTTGTACAAATGAGAAATTGCCATAAGTTCCAATAGGTATAGGGAACGTAATATCTCCTTTTGTGGTTTGTATTGTTTTCTCTCCATAACTCAAAGCTGTTGGTGGGTACTCCATAACTTCGGTAGTGTCAATAGCACACTCCTCTTTTATAAGTTCCATCAGCATAGCTTGAGTTGTTTCTTGTTCGGTCATTTATTATATGTTTGTTTTTGTTTTTGTAAAGGTATAAAAAAAAGGGGGTTAAAANCCCCCCCTTTAATTAAAATGGTAAATCTGCTTTTTCAGTTGTTACTGGCTCTGCTTGTGGCTCTCTTTCTGCCAGGACAATATTATTGTCAGTCCATAAGACCTTGCCATTGCCTAAGTACTGGCGTTGCTTCTTAGCCTCTCTTTCTTCTTTTGACTGTGCCACATATACGCTTGTGTTGTTACCGTATCGTGTTTCATCGTTTACAGCCATTGTAAGGTTCACATATACTGCGCCCTCTTTCCCAGCAATAAATTTTTCTTTGGGAAGTTTNTCTACTCTTAAATTAAAGTTTATTAATGCACTCATAGTTTATTTATTTATTATTTATGTTTATTAATGTTTATAAGGTTTTGTATTCTGTTTTGGGTTTTTTAAAACTTTCGCTTTCATCTTCGCCAAACACCCCCAACTCGTAAAAGCCAGTAAGTTTAAGGACTGCTCTACTCATAGCACGTTTCTCAGCCATCTCAGCTACGTACCAAGAGTTAGTATTACCATCTTTGTAGTTATCGCCCTTTAAGGCACTCCCAAAGGTTTCTATGCTTTTACCGTTCTTTTGTGCAAGTGCTTTAAATACTGCAAAGTTAGGCTCACATTTTATAACCTCAAAATTAACTACCATTTGTTCTAAGGCTTGTATCTTGTCAATACCTTGCCTTGTGATAATCGTGTAGTGCTGGTGCTTAAAAAAGTCTGATTTGTCTAAGTTGTATTTCTCGTAAAGTTCTTTTAGTTTATCTCTGTTCATTGTTTTTTGTTTAATTTATAATTTCTACTATATCATTTAAATAATATGTGTCTTCAAATATAGAATAATATTCATCTTTAGAAATATTATCATAAACTTTTTTATCATCTATTGGTTTAAAGTTGATTAAAGCATACATAGGCTCATTGCACTTTTCAAAAAAATGGAAAGTATCTATACAGGCACTACTTACAATACCTAAAATATCTTTATATACTTCATTATCATATTCAACTCTAAAAACAACTTTTAATCCTATTAAATGTTTTAATTCGCTTATTGTCATTATTCNTNGTTTAAATATTCTATTTCTATTATTTGTTCTAAGTATTGTACTCTGTTCTCTAAGGCTTCTATCCTTGCGTTTAAGTAGTTAGCATCTATGCTTCTTACTCTTATTATATCTTCTGTTCTTGTCATCTTATATGTCTTTAAAATATACAAAAGGGTCTTTACTCCCTAANACAAAATATAAATCTAACACAGCAGAATATCTTAAATCTAATACTGTACTATTGCTTTCTAACGCATCAATAATACGACCTACCACAGTAGGGTGTTGTATGTTTTTGTCAGAAAGTTTCTCGCTATAATGTGGCTTAAGCCTATCAAGTAAGGTAATTGTTTTATATGTCATTGTCTTTGTTTTATGTTAATAATATCCCAAAGTTATAAAAAAAAGTTTAATAAAAAAAATAANAAACAAAATGTNAACACTTAAACAACAAAAAAACCACCTTTAGAAAGGTGGCTTAATTGGGCTGGTTAGCCGAAAAAAACAAAAACATATAGAATATACAAACAAAGATAACCAATATATACTTAATCTAAAAGTTTTGCTTCTTTTTTATTTCATTTAATTTGTNTTTNAATTCTTCAAATATCTCTTGCCANTCTGCATCTGTNAACTTTACCATAGTTCTTGAGGTCTGTAACAGTTCTTGTGATAGTTCTTGCCCCAAAGCTATGCTGTATTCGAATTGCCGACCGTATTCAAACCTATTACACTTTCTGCATTGTGCGTGTACGTTCCTTTCGTCATACCTTGTTATTAAATACTTTCTACTTATNAAGTGTCCAGCATCACTTTCAGAAAAATGTATCTTTTTACCACAGCTTACACANCCACAATNACCAGTATTGTTATNTGCATCCCTACGCCTTATGTATTCGTGGAATACTTTATCTATCTTATTTTTCCAATATTTTTGCGTTTTTTTTGGCATTTNNCTAAATTAGAATAGACCCCAGAANTCATTATTTTATTATAACTTTATTATAACTTTTTTTAGTATTTTATGTTTCCCTTTGTTTATCTGTTTATGTTTCCCTAAATATATATCTATTTAAGCATACCATAATTTAATAATAAATGGCTCAAAGTTATTAATTAATTTTAAAAAAAAAAAATAGTAAATTAATTTTAGTTTACTTTTTCCAGTTCTTAGTTATTTTTTCAGCAGAACGCATACCAAAATAACCACCGTAAACAAGTAGTAAAAGTGAAGATAGTAAGTCAATCCAATTAGGGTCTATTTTAAAACCTTGTAGTGAACTATCTAATATTATGTATATAAATAGCGTAAGGGTTAAAAAGGCAAGTGTAAGGGGTCTTATATTGCGTGTAAGGTAGCTGTCTGTACTATTATCGCTTACCCACCGCTTAGTAGTTTCTTCTATCTCTTTGTTTTGTTGCTCGTGTATTAATTGCTGAAGTTTTATCTTGTCCTCTATTGATATNTCAGNNTTTGTNATTTCTTTAATNGCTTCGCNNGGAGATATAACACCCTCAAGCACATTACCAAGTGCTGGGTTTATAACCTTTGCAGCACCAAGTAAAAGCTTTCCTACTGTTGTATCTTTAAATTTTTTTTTAGGCATTTTTATTTTTTCTNTTATCCCANCGTGCTTCTGTGCCTCTTATGTCTATGTGGGTAAAAGTGTCATACCTACCCAAGCCACCACATTTTATAAAGCCACCTTGTTGTAATTTTTCAAGGGCAGTAGCAACTTCGTCTGGTGTTAGGTTTTTTACAACTATGTCCGCTGCCTTACCTTGCAAGTGTTGTGATTTTAATGTACCACCATTGATACCATTCCAAGCCTCACATCTGTAAGCACTATTTATTGTTATAGGCTCTTGTAATTCATCTCTAACAATTTGTAGGTTTTCTGCAAGTTCTTTGATGTTTCTATATACATCATCTGGCATCCTACAATAACATCCCTCAAGGTTGCCTTTGCANTCAAACTCTTTTAGCTTAAAGTTTTTTGTCAGTTTCATTCTTTTTNTTGTAGGTTGCGTATATCTTCTGGAACGTATAAACAATAGTAGCCAAAAGAAGTACAATCTTTAAACTATTCTCAACAGCAGTAAAACTAACACCTAAAGTAATTATGTTAAATATGTACAATTTGATATCTTCTAAACTCATAACATTAAACCTCTTAAAAAAGCGTTCCACTTAGCAATAATGTAAAACTGCAAGTATTCTATTTTGTCTGCTAAGTACCTAAGTGCTTTTACCATTACATTTTATTTTCTTGATAGTCCACACCATAAAAGCTGTGTACTCCGTTACCATCTATATTACCAACAGCAGCAGACTTCCAACCGTAAGGATGCTCTGCTTTAATAACATTACCATCTTCATCAACAGTATCTTCTAACTTCCACATAACGTCTAAGTGGTACTTGTCGCTTAATACTGGTGCTTTAATTTCGTTACCTTCTTCGTCATATTCGCCATCTTCTAAAACAATATGTCCTAACTTTACAATAGCGTGTCTGTGTGTTGGGTATTCGTTACCATCTTCGTCTGTATCTACTCCTAAGGCTTTTATTTTAGCCTCAGCAGTTGCTTGGTCTTTAAATTCGTATTTTCCTATTTTCATAATTATGTTGTTAAACAAGTTAGTTCTTCATCTGTTAGTGCTTCTTTAAATACTGCAACGCATTTGACTTTTCCTTGAAAATCATTACTACCACTTCCCCTATCAAAAGCCAACTCTTTAAGATTTTCAGAAAAAGCAAAAGAAGTTGCGTTTGAATAAACTTGACTACCGTTTATAAAAACCTTGATATCACCGCTTTTATATTTTATAGCCATTTTTGTAAATTGCGTTATATCAATCGAGCCACCAACGTAAATGTTTTGTGCAAAAATTAAACCGCTATTTGCCCTTATTCTAAACCTAACATTATCTGTTCCATTACTGTAACCAATTTCCACGGTGTTGTTTATTGTTGAATTAGATAAAGATATATTCATTTCCGCTGGTAAAGTTCTATTAAAAACTGCAAGTTCCCCATATAAAACCCCCTCTGTTGAGTTTATTAAATCACTTGAACCTGAATTGTTGGCTTCGTCTTGGCTTCGTGTTACTGTTGTTCCGCTTGTTGGTATGTATGAAGTTGCAAAGTTTAGTGATGCATCTGCTTCACATTGTAAACCAAAAATATAAACTCCGTTTGTTCCGTCTTTTGTTACTTGATTGCTTCCGTTAGTCGATGCAAGTTGTAATTGTATTGAACCCGCAACATCTGTAACGGTTTTAAAAGTAATAGAACATCTGTAATAACCACTTCCATAATCTTGAATTTTAGCAGTATGTGAACCACTTACATTTCCCAAAGTACCATTATTAATATTAAACCAAGTAGAACCATTTGCACCAGTATCAAAACCGCCACTTTTAAGTAAAATAAAATCATTTGAAAGTGCTTTTTTTACAAATATTGTAATTGTATTAAAATCGTTTGATGTAACAGTTGTATCAAAATATCTTAAAGCCACTACACCAGAACCCCCCGAATTATTATCTTTTAAAAGCCACGCATTATTTGTACCGTCGGGTGATGTTGCTTGTTGTGAGGTTAAAATAGAAGCGGTTAATGACGGGTCATTACTTGAATTAAATATATCTCCTTGTGTGAAATCATTTGAATAAGTTGCGGTGTTGGTTGACTGCGGTTCTAATAAAATATGTCCCGTTCCACCTAAATAATCAATTCTTGGTAAGTTAGCTGCAACGCTTTCAATATTACCGCTTGAATTTTCTCTTGAACCNATACCCGTTGCGCTTCCNGTTGTAGGTCTTGNAAAGTCAAAGTCTGCGTCTATTACTTCTTTTACTGATACATTGTCTATTGAGCCAGTAAAACTTGTAGGGTTAAATCTGAAATTTGTATGGTTTGCGGTAGCTTTGATATATTGAGTGTAAATACCATTAGAATTTATAGTGTTTCCATTTAAAGTAGCACCACCCGTAAGTTGAAATCTAATATCACCACTTACATAATTTTTAACCTCGTATGTTACCTTGTATTGTTTTCCACTAATAAAAGTAAATGCTGATTGTCCTAAATTACCAGATGCTAAATTTCCATTAGCAGTACCACCACTAATTGTCCAACCCGTTCCTTTTGACCAATTACTATCNGTNNCAAAATCNCCATTTGTNACNANNTCACTNCCCAAAGTTTGAAGNGGTTTAACACTATGTAACGTACCGTCTGAATAAGCGGTAGGTGTTAATACTATACTTGCTTTTTCTAATAAATTACTCATTATTCACAGTTTTCTAAAGCGGTTAATATTGTAGTCGTGCCAGTAGCATTTTCGTAATACGTTGCTCTGGCTTGTAAGGCTGAAAGTAAAGCTGGTATCTGGCTTGTAACCGAAAGGTCATAGTAAATANCACCCCAACCATCTTCAACAGGGTTNCCCCACCAAGTNGTTTCGTAAATCTTTCCGTAACTCATATCATTATCACTTTTTTAATTNTACCGTTNCTTANTNTNTAAGTTGNNGGTATGNTTGTTATNACGTTTGTTGTATCGTCTGCAAATGTTTCTGTAATTGATGTAACTCCACTTGGTGTTGTAATAGTACACACATCTGCATCTCTTGTTGTAGAACCAGTAGATAAGTTTGGTATGTAAGATGTAGAAGCAGATTTTTGCTCAATTTGTGCNCCAAAAATATAAGCGTACTCATCTCCATCAGCAGCCCAAGTAGTTTGTGCATCACTTTCATTTAANAATATTTGTAAACTCGCTGAACTTGTTGCAGCTGTGTTACCTGCTTCAGTAAGTGTACATCTGTACCAGCCATTACCATAATCTTCTATGCTTGACTGACCACCAGCATCCACAGTACCTACCACACCATTTTGTATATCAAACCAAGCTCTAACTGTACTTGTAGAACCATTAAATCTTAGTCTGATAAAATTTAGGTTGCCTTTTTTTACAAACAAAGAACCAGTTATAGCACCGCTTACAATAGAAAAAGTATCGCTATTTAGTTGGTGGTTTGCATCTGCATTAGTAGCAAATAACTCGTAAACGTCTGGCTCTCCAGTTGGTGCTGGTATTGTTGAAGCAGATACAGTTGTTGAAGATACAGTCCATTGACTGAAGTCCTCGCTATAAGGTACTAAGTTTGTGCTATCTTCTTCTATCAATAAATTAGGGCAGTTAGAGTTTAACCAGTCAAGTCTTGGTATGTCTGCTGCAACTTCTTCAATAAGTCCATCTTGGCGTACTCTCTTGGCTATGGTATCTCTATCATAAGTAAAATCTCCACTACCATCATTTGGTAATACAGAGTAAACCTTTGTGGCTTTTTGTCCGCTTGGTATTAGTGCTAAAATAGGGTTACTCATTCTTCTTGTTTTTTATCGCTTCCTTTTTCAAGGTTTCAATAATGTATTTTTTTAGTTTACTAAGGTTTGTTTGTTTTACCTTATATCTCATAGCACCCAGCCTTTATAAGTTGTGTCTGTGTCTGGGTCGATGTCCTCGTTTGTGTTACTGTTGTACTCTGGGAACAAGTTATCATTAAAACTAAGGTAATCAACCAATCTTGTAGAATAGTAGTTAGCGTATTCTCTTGCCTTTGCTACTAAGTAATCTACTTCGTTTTTATCTACGTTTTGTGCTGTTTCGCTTGTGTGCTTAAACACCCCACCGTTTTTTATTTGATATGCAGCAAAAGGTATGTAATTCATTTGTGCAAACCATATTAAAGTAGGCTGTACGTAAGTATTCACTAAGCTTAAATAATTACCAGCCAAAGTACCAGCAACAATATCAGCACTTATCTTATTGTAAAGGTCTGTACCTAACAAGTTTTGTATGTCTATTTGTTGTGCTATCTTAATAAATTGTATAAACTTATCTGTGTCTACATTACCATCAATGATAGAGTTTTTTACTAAGTCCGTTCTGTTTATAAATAGTGCTGTTGCCATTAGTTCTTAAATCCTATTTTGTTCCAATATTCAGCAGTATAACCTTTATACTTCATATCCTTTGGTGCTACTGGTACTTTCTGTGCGTTTGCTTCTGGCTTAAAACCTCTTTTACGAGCCTCTGTTGTAGTAATTGCATCGCCTAAGCCTTTAGCACCATCTTTGCGTACATACGTCTTTCTAAGCCATTTGTGTTGGCATCTTGCACCGCCTTTGTACAACCAGATTGAGTAAGTATCGCTTCCACCCTTACCAAAACCAGCATTAACTACTTTTGTGTCCATTGAGATAATATCTTCCTTACGGTAAACCTTTTTAGCATCTACCATTTTTTTACAGAAAGGTCTTGAGTTTGCGCTGTATCTTTGTGGGGAATACATATACCTAACTAAAAAAGTGTTACCCTCTTCAGCTTCTTGTTTGCTCTCGCCATCTTGTTCGCTTTCTCTAAAAGGCTTTGCGCTACCAGTACTTACAAACTCCCAGATTTTAGCAAGTGTGCTTTTTTCTTTTTCTTCTGTATTGGGTTTGTTTAAGTCTGTTATAAGTTCGTCTAAGCCATCTTCTTGGTCATAGTTTACTTCTCGTTCATCCATTAAGTCAAAGTCGCTTAAAAGGTCTGCTTCGTCCTCTCCTAAGTCAATTAAGGCATCTGCTATATCGCTACCTAATTCTTTTGGTAAGTCTTTGGCTAACTTTACNCCAGTTTCTTCTTCTCTTGTTTCTTCATCCTCTACGTTTTCAAGGTCTGTAAACTCAAGCGGTTGTAAGGTCTTAAAATATAGTTTTAAAGAGATATTATTGTAAGCAAGTATGCTATCAAAGGCATCTATTAAAAGGTGCTGAAATGGTCTAATAACGGTGTTATCCATAAGCACAGAAGCAGTTTGTAACTCGTCTGCGTTATTACCTAAACCAGTACTGTCTTTAATTCCTAAAAGCATAGGACTTACNACTCGGTGTGCTACCATTATTTTTTTGCCACTCTCATCGCTTAAAAACTGGTATTGGTTATGTGCATCACTTAACTGTATTGGCTCTATTGTAGCTTGGCTCTCTGCGTTATCATTAAAGGCAAGTATAAACTTACCAGCATTACTTGAGCCACTAAATTTAGAGTAAATACGGTTTTCTAAGTTTTGGCGTTCCTCTGCGTTTGGTGTACCNTTGTTAAAGTTAATTAACATTGATGGTGCTAAACCATTAAGGATGTTGTTTAAGTGGTAGTTAGATATTTCTTCTTCTAACTCTGCGTACTGCAAACCACCTTGATAGTCAGGACTGGAATAGTACTTGTACCCAGCCCTGTAAGGCTTAACGTAAATAATTTCAATACTTTCATTTGACGTGCCAAAAGCTGGTATGCGTTTTAATTCTGTTCTTGGTTTTACATTACTCCAGTCATCACTATAATAATAGCCAGTTATTTCGCCTTTGTCGTTACACTTCTCTGCTCTTAAATTCTCTACTGGAATGTGTTCTACTTGCGCTATTGTTTTTCTGTCCTTTGAGTAAATAACTTGTATTGAGCATTGACCCATAAGCTTTAAATCGTAACACAACTTGCGTACACAATCCTTTTTAAATAAAGTAATCATTTTAGCGTAAGCCTCTGGCTTTTTATTGCTGTCTAAAGCGTCTAAGCCTTTACCGTAAATCATTTGGCTTATTCCGTTAATAATAGCGTTATTTGTAGGACTTCCATTGTATCGGTCTATTAAGTAACCAAAGTAATTGTTATCACTACCATAAGCTACCCATTGTTTGTTAGACTTCTCTACAATCTCTGGACTTGTGTAACTGCTTAAATTAACTATTCTTAAATCGTTCATAAAATAATGTAATCGTTATCAAAACTGTTCTCTGTGGTGTATTCTCCACTATTAACAGAGTAGTAATCGTTGTTAGCTTGGTTTATAGTTTGGTCAGTACAAAAAACTCTATCTCGATACACTAAAACACCCTGCACAGATACTTCTAAAGAATAAAAATCGCCCTCTGTAAGCGTTCCAAACTGTGCTGTAAAGGTCATATAATTACCACTTGTTGATGCAAAAGCTGTAACTGTTACAGAAGTGCCAGTACTTTCGCTTGTAAGTTTTAAAACTACTGAACCGCTATAAAAACTTCTTGGTATTATACTTAAAGCCTTAGTACCGCTTGTTGTTATAATCTTCATACTAATATATAAACAAAACTATTTTATTTTGTGTAAAAAAAAGCCTCTCTAAAAAGAAAGGCTAATTTTAAACATAATATAAATAAACTACTATACTGGTGAGATAGGGTCTATGGCACTCACGTCTGGTGCAGTAGCAAAGAAAGGTGGGAACACCTCAGTTGCAACAGCAGTAATCGTAAAGCCTTGTAAATCTCCAGGTGCAGCACCTGTTACAATAGTTCCACCAGTAATTTCAGCACCGTTATCTTTACCTAAAAGTAAATACTTAGTAGTACCAGTACCATCTGGGTATAATTCTACTACATAGTGAGCTCGACCTCTATTCAAGAGTTTAATCTCTTCTTGTGTCGCTGCGTCTAAATTTTGAAAGGTAACATTTAAAGTACTTTCGTAAAAAGTAGTTCCGTTTTCTCTNCTTGATGTTACAGTAGTTTCTAAAGAACTTAAACCACCCTTTACTTCAAACTTAAAAAACTCAGCAGAAGCATCAGTAGGTAGTNNTACAGTTCCAGCACTATCTGACAACCCAGCAATAGCAGAACTATAATCTAAGATGTAAATATTTTTAATTCCAGCAAAGGCGGTCTTACATCCTACCCCTCTACCTTTTGTGATTGCACAAGCCATATTTTTAGATTTAATAAAAAAGGGTAGGCAGTTTTGCCCACCCTTCTTATGTTAGTTAATTGTTGTTATTAATCGTAAAGTACAACGTCTGCACCAACTCCGATTTGAACCCCAGCAGTGTATCGCATAACGACTCTTACGTTTTGGCTTCCGTCATTCTCTGCCATATCAATAACTCGTACCTCGTTTCTGTCATCTAGTAGACCAGTTCCAAAGAATAAGTTTGATTGTCTTGCAGCGATAGCGCAGTTATCTCTTAGTCCGCTTGTTGGGTACAATTTAACACCGTCAAAGCTTAACTCCCCACCGTTGTAGAAAGTATGTGACTTAGCGTCTACACCGCTGTTTGTTGCAGCAAAACCACCTAAAGCTCGTACATAACTTTTAAAGATGTTTTGAGATACATAAATGTATAAATCGTCAGCACCATAAACCCCAGAAGGAATAGCGTCTACAATTTTACCTAACTCAGCAACTACGTTAGCAGAAGTTGAAGCAGTACCTGTTACATCGTTTACTGTTCCGTCCGCTAGGGCTAAGGCTCTAAGGCCGTCAAAGTTATCAGCACCAGAAGCACCGTCCCAAATTGATGTCTCAGTGGAAGAGGCAACCTCGGCAGCCACTCTTGAGATAACAAAATCTGAGAATAAAGGAGGCAAATTGTCAAAAGCACTAAAGCCCATTTGAGCAGCTTCCCAGTCACTATGCAAGTCTTTTTTACAAATGTCAATATTGACTTGTAACTCTTTTGGAGTCAAGACTTTTTCTGTCAAAGCTAAACTAGAAGTGGCAGTGTCAAAGTCACAGGAAGCCCCTTTAATTAAGTTTGAAAAAGCCCCTACTTTCATAGCTGCTTTGTATTTGATGTTTGGAAGCACTGTGATTGCCCCGTCATCGATAGTTTTTGCAGCTAATAAACTTGCTGCGATATACTTCCCAGCAAACTGGCCAGCATAAGAACTTGTAATTGTTACACTCATTTTATTTTATTTTTAGTTGTTAATATTTAAGATTTTCTCCATTACTCTATCGGCAGTTGTTTTCTTTCTGTTTTGTCCCCAAGTAAATTTACCGATATTGTTTGACTCAGCCTCTGGGTTTGCCTTGATTGGCTCCGCTGCTGGCTTGTTTAGTTCTACTTGTACCTCGTCTGGGATTTCTTGTTTAGATAATTCCTCTGTCAATAGATTGCCCATTTCGTCAGCACTCATCTCTTCCTTTGGTTCTAGCATTGCTTTGATTTCCTCAATCATTTCTTTTACCTCTGCTAGTTCCTCTTTAGTAGCGTATTGCATTTCTTCTTTTTCTTTTTCTTCAGCCTCTACTTCTTCTTTTTCTTCTTCTTCAGCTTTGATTTCAGCAATTAAGCCCACCTCTTCAACAAGTAAGCTACGTCCGTCCTCAAGTTCATACTCCCCAACTGGTAAAGCTACTTTCTCATCTTCTGTAATAATAAAGACTTCTTTGCCAGCCTCAAAAGAGTCTGCCTCTAAGATAGTGCCGTTTTCAAGTTTTAATTGTTCTAGCTTGACCTCTTCTGTCAAGTTTAAAACCTCTTTGATTTTAGTTATCATATCATTTGATTTCATATTAATATATAATGTTTAAAAATTAATTTTGCATTTTCATTGTGATATTTTGCCAATCCCTTGCGCCCTTAGTGAGCCATCACAGCACTCTATCTTGTAAGTATTGTCCTCACATAGACAAGCTCTGCGGCCCCCTTTGGGGCTTGTTCTACTAGGTGTTATAAATCTTTTAAATAGTTTTCTCATTGCTATTTAATAAATTAATATATGTTTCTTAATCTTTTAGATATGTTGCTTAATTCTTTAGATTGTCCTCTAGCTATTTTAAGTTCTTTTTTTGCTCTTTCTATGTCTGCATTGTTGCCTATACCTAAATCCTGTAATTTTTTTTCTGCCTCATCTACCTCACTAATTAAATTGAAAAGTATATCGTTAACTCCTTTTGCCTTTGCATTAATTTTATTATTTAGTTGTTTTGCTCCATCAACTGCTGTGTTTAAGGCCTCTTTCCATTCTTTTTCAAGATTTGAAGTCATTTTTTTAATATCATCTATTAAAGCCAACTCTACTTTTTGAGGCTGTTGCTTTGCTAAATACTCGTTAATTCTTTTAAGTGCTTTTTCTCTACTCATTTTATTTAATTTTTATTTCTTATCGCTTTTTGGGTGTCCTTTAGGGAGTAAGTCATTGTCCCCTGTATATTTTCTGTTTTGAGGTCTGCCGTTCTTTACTAAGTATAAAAACGCATTGACCCTAGCAAAAGCCCACTGTGATGGAGAACTAACTCTAGGACTTCTACTTGTATTGAAAGCCCCTAGACCTCTTTGAAATACAGCTTTAAGAGTGCCTACGTTTACGCCGTAGCCTAGCTTATCTTTGTATCTCTCGTTGAAGTCATCAGACTTCTTTTTTAAGGAGGCTTCGTCTGCCTTAGATACTTTAGCCCCTCTGCTTGTAGAAGCGTCCCCTTTGGCTGTTCCTTTGCCTTTAGGGTTTGGGTTTGGTGTACCGCTCTTTGGTGCCTTTGGGCTTTTTCTTATTCCGCCCCTTTCTCCTACCTCAGCCATCTTTACGCACTTACCGTCTTTTTTCTTGTAACCTTTAGGACATTTTTTGTAGTGTGTGTACATATCTTCTTTTGAGTGGTACTCACAAGGCATATACCAAGTTTTACCCTCATATTGGTGCTGGTGTATTCCTTCGCATCCTATATTAGAGGCCATTTCTTTAGCTTTCTCTTCGGTTGAGTAAGCAAGTCTATCATCTATAATAGCAAAGTCCTCGTTTACAACAATTGAAGCTAAACTCAGCTCCCCGAACTCTTTTAGTTTTTTGGCAGCATATCTTTTACCAGCTAAACCACCCCAGAGTAAATAAGAAATAGTACCGCAAGCCTCTTTGTCTGTCTCATCGTAATACTCTTCTGCTCTTGACAAAAATGAATACATACGCTTTATTGTCTCTTCGCTTATTGCTTTGCCTTGTGCGAGTTGCTGCGCTCTTATTTTGCCTACCTCTGTAGCGCATTTATTATTAACCTTTTTGTTAAGATCAATACCTTTTTGAGCGTTGTTCTTTACTGCATCAGGATAGTCTGTGTAGCTTTCTAAAGTTATTTTTTTAGATAACACTATGTCCTCTAACTGGCTTAGCAAGTACTCAGCTTCCTGTTCCTCAATCTTTGCAAGTTCGTCTTTTAAGGTTTTGTCTTTGGGTCGCTCCATTTTATCAGCGAAATAACCCTCTATTGAAAACCCTTTTACTCTGCCAGTCTTTACAAACTCGTTCCAGACTTGTTCGTTGTTTACCTTTACAGCACCCACCCAGGTACCTTGAGGAAGTTCCATACCGTACAATTTAGTTTTGTCCATTTTAGGATCTTCAACAATCCAAGACTCCACTAAAGACAGTCCGTTTAATTTGTGCTGATGTTCTAAGGTTGAGTTGTTTTGTTTGCCTTGTTGTAAGAACATTTGAGAGGCTTTTAAGACCGTATCTTTTGAGAAATATATGTAATACTCGTCTTTGCCGTTTCGTCTGTATATAGGCTTGTTTGGGACAAGTAAAGCCCCTAATAAAATACGTTTCTCTTTGTTTACCTCTGCAAGTTTAAACTCTTGAGATTTAAGGGCTACAAAGTCCTCTTCAATGGCTGGATTTTCTACAACTGAAATAGCCTCTATTCCTATTTCTTGCTCTTCGTCAATTATAAGCTCTACTATTCGCATATTAATATATAAGTATTTTTAATTTATTTTGTTTTTATAAAGTAGCCCCTTCAACTATGTTGTTTTCTAGGCTCTGGGCTGTTGTGACGTCATTTGCTACAACAAACGCTTTGACTGGTTGTTGGGTTTGTCCGCTTATTGCATCTGCTAATTGGTTTGTATCGGTAGCCCCTACAATATTAAAGGATGGTGCTTGAACTTGTGCGCCACCGCCACCACCGCCTCTGCCAGTAGATATACCGCCTACCTTTGGTTTTGGTACTTTAGTGCTTAAAATTGTTTTTACATTTGCAAGCCCACTTGCTATTATTGCAATAGCTTGAGCAATACCAGCAAAACCGCCTTGCGCTAAAGCTTTGTTTGCACCCACATAAGTGTCAATAGTAGCAGAGGCAACCCCTAAAGCCTTCCCAGCAGCAGTACCTTCTCCAGCGATACCAGCTAAAGTACCAATAGCACTTCCCACTTGTTCAGCATTTGCTAACTGTGCCGCCTTTGTTTCGTCATCAATCTTCTTTTTGGCTTCATCATTAGCTTTTTTATTTTCTAAATCCTCAGCATCAAAACTATCATTTAATTCTTTTAATTTTGTTCTAAAATCTTCCTCTGCAATTAATAATAGCTCATTTTTTTCTATTTCGTCTGTAACTTGTGTATTAATTAATTGTTTGTTTTCCTCAAGTTGTTGTTTTAGTTCTTCTCTTTGTATGTCCCTTTCACTTTTACCTATTAAAGCAAGCTCTTTTTGTATGTCTTTTTGCTCTCTAAGCAAAGAGTTTACGTTTGTTTGTTGTTCACTTCTAAAACCAGTTATTTGCGCTTCAATAGCTGCTTGTTCATTAAGTGCCTCTTGGTAGGCTTTTTGAAGCTCAATGTTTTCTTTATTTTTTGAAAGTTCTGCTGCTGCTCTTGCCACCATCAAGTCAGCGTTTTTGCGCATTTCCTCTTCTTGCTTATCTAAAACTTTTGCGAGTTCCTCGTTAGCTTTTATTCTCTCTTCTATGCTTTTACTTTCGTCATCCCTTGTCTGTCTTAGTTTCTCTGCTTGTCTGTCAAATTTCTCTATTAAACCTTGGTTCTTAACCGCTGCTAGGTCTGCTGCCTTAGCTAGTTCTACGTTTTCGCTTGCTGCCTTAACAGTTTTTTTAGTGTAGTCAACCACAGCCTTAGTAGTTTTAGCTATGATTTCTGTACCTTTATCAAAAGAGTTGTTTACTCCTGTAAAAACGTCAATACTTTCTTTACCAGCACTTTTAACGTCCTCTAAAGCACCCTTAAAATCTCCACTGAAAACCTTTTTTACTGCACTCGCTAAAAACCCTAAAGTATCTAAGTAACTCTCAAAGCGTTCTTGTATGTTCTTTTTAAAAGCATCTGCAAACTCTTTTAGAGACTTTTGAGGGTTTTCAAATATTGCTTTGAAAAAATCAACCACACCTCCAGTATTGTCAATAATAAAACTTATAAAATCATTAAAAGCTATACTTAAAACTTCAAAGGAAGTACTAAAAATATCTACAACTTTTTGATTTTTAGATGCAATATCTTTAAAAATTTCAAATGCTTTACTTAACAGAAATATAACTCCAGTACCTTTAGCTAAGTTATTTAAAGTACCGCCTATTTTTTTTACACCTTTAGAAGTATTTTCTGCACCTTTTTTAACATCTTCAAAACCATCTTCAGTTGTAGATTGAAATTTTTGAAAAGTATTGTTTAATTCTTTTATTGCTGCAGCAAGTTTATCAAAGCCTTGTTCTGCACCCTTTGTTTTGGTATTTATTTCTATAGTTCTCTCTATCGCCATTTTATTTCTTGTTTAAGTGCTTTATATCCCTCTTTTAGTGTTGTAGGCAGTTTATATTTGCCTTGAGCTATGCGGATGTTTTCTGTTTCTCCGTTTGCATATTTTAAACTGTCTAGTATTAGTTTTATCATTAGTCTGTTGTTGCAAAGGCTATCCTATCTTTTGAGAAAAAGACTGTGCCCCCTATTGTATATCTAGTTCTTATACCAAACTTGAAAGTTACTCCGCTGTCAAGTCCTGTGATTGTTCTACCGCTTATGTCATTGCCTAAAGTTTCTACAAACTCATCATCCTTTATAACGTCATATCCTGTGATATTGTTGGCTACAACGTCCCCTAAAGGTGTCCAGCCTAAAGTAACAGAACTGCTAGAAGTCCCAGCTATGTTAAGGGCTGCTATTCTTGGCAGAGTCTCTGTGACGTTTTCTATTGTAGATGCTTCACTAACATTGTAAAGTTCTAAAGTGCTCTTGTTGTTTAGTAGGTTTGTTTTTATTGAGTTGATTCTATAAGCCTTGTTATGAATTATAAACTTATCTGCTAAAGAGTAGTTTAAAATAATATGCAAAGGCAAATAAGCCTCTAGCTTTATGATACGTCCTTGACGGTTGTATATGCTTATAATATAATCTAAATAATATTTAGCAAATAGGTTTGTTCCGCTTACCTCTCTAAAAAATTCGTCTATCTCAAGACCGAAATTTAAAGCCGCAGAATTAGTCCCTACAGTCCCACTAGCTGGCACAAACACTTGACTAGGTCTGTTGTAAGCTGTCAAGTCACTGCCTTCAGCACCAGAAGTACCGTTCTGTAATTTAAAGTTAGTTGCTGTGGTTGCTTGTCCCTCTATATACAAAAGTAAAGGCTGTCCAATAGTAGGGTTAAAGTCTTTATCTAGCATAGCCCCTTGGCAAATAGTTGTTAAAGCCCCAGTGTCGCTGTTTGACAATCTCTCATAAAGCATTTTCTCAAAGTCTAGTTCTACCTTAAAGTCTTTGCCGTCCCACTCGTTATCGTTACTTGGTGGGTAGCTTTCTCCAGCAAAATTGTTACCTAGTAGTTCTTGTTGGTTTTGTATTAGAAAACTTTTTTTACTTTTAAAATCAAACTTTACACTTTTGTACTGTAGGACTTTTTCAACTGTGCTTTTTGTAGTGTCTACATATTTTGTTATGTCGTATGTAGTGCCTTGAGCGTAGAAGTCATTTAAAGGTAAGACGTTTATTTTATTGTCCTCTTTAAAAGCAACAAGGTTAAACATCTTAAATAAGTTTGTAAGAAAATCAATAACTTTCATTTTAGGCATCTGCCTTGAAATAATTACTTGGTTTGATGTTACTAAACTTGTTGGGGTGTAGACCCCAATGCCTATTGTAGTTCCTACCGCCCCTATAAAATTAACTGTTTGATATTTAGCGGTTATTTCTATGTCCGTAAAAGTGAAAGTTGATGCTGTTGTAAATAGTATTTTTATGTCTAGTATTCCCTCGTCAGACCCAACAAGTCCNCCAATGTTTACAACTGGGTTTTGACTACCAGTAAAGTCTTGCTCAAAAATTATAGAATTGTCTGAGCTTCGCAATATTGTTAAATTATACTCATCACTTCCGCTAGTATCTATATCAAAATTTAGTTGTACTCTGCGGCCATTTTGTTGGTTGTTTAAGGCGTTTACTAAAACAGCTGGTCTTATATCTGTGCCNCTGTCAAGTGTAAAATCTCCATCACTAGGCAAATGAAAACGGCTCTCTAAAACTTGAACCCCACCGCCCTCTGTAGCGTTTGACATAAACCCTTGCTCTCTATGCATCCACAAATAAAGATTGCGAAAGTCTGAAAGGTTAAAAAAGTTCCCAGTAAACTCTAGGTCATAGGTGTTCTGTATTGCTTCTATTATAGCCCTTACCTTAATAGCTGGTTTTATGTCTGTGTGATTTAAAAACTCGTTATTTGTGCTTTTATACCCACTGTTTGAAAACCGCATATTTTTACTATGAGTGATAAGAGGGAAGCAAACATCTGTACTTGTAATAGAGATAAACTTAGCTTGTATTGTGCTGTAGTCATAAGCAAAATTTAAACTACTAGGGAAATTAAGGCGGCTTAAATCGTCATCCCCTAAAATGTCTTTTAATTCTATTGTATCTCCAAAGAAAACCAACTTATAAGAGTGTGCCTTATTGTCCTTCATTGATACGCTGTTTAGTCTTACTCTGCCCTTTTTATAGTCAGATCCGTTTAACTTTATAAGCGCGTCTATTTTAAACCTAGCATCAAAACTATTGATAACATCAAAGTCCTCGTAGTGTCTAAATAGTTTAGAGTTATGCTTTGAGGCTGGTATATTGAACTGCTGTGAAAAAGGCGTAAACACTTTAGAGATATCTTTGGTGTTTTTTATGGTGTCTGTTATTGTTACGCTTTCATCCTCAAATAAGTCTAGCCGTTTAAAGTCGCTTTTAATTGTGTATAGTTCTCCACTTGCAAATATATCAGCAGATAAAGCGAGAGTAGTGCTGTTTGTTACTGCCGTTACTTTTGCGGTTGTACTGTCTGTATCATTAAAAACAATATAGCCTACCTCAACTGTAGAAAAGTCAGCGTTTGCATCTACCAGGTTATTGGTTGAGGTGCTTGTNGCAGCNCCNTTGTANTTTATACCGTCTCTTATGTATAACTCAAGTATNTGCATTAACGNACNTTATTAATNGTNTCNAAGGCAAACTCTACCTCTATTGTGTAGTTAATGATTTTGTCATTTAATTGAGTCTTGTAAGCAAACGAGCTACTTGTTACTTTTATTGGNAAAGTCTTTGAGTCTATCTCTATCCAACAATCCTCACTTAGTTGCATCTCTTTGAATACATCATTGTAAGCCTCAGGGTAGTAACCAGTGTTTAAGGTTAGTTTCTCTTTGCCGTTTTTCTCTAATGTTT
>FUFK010065111.1_pt1 | contig 24905 bp, 20 predicted proteins | sample 1021851 | NCBI WGS metagenome assembly FUFK01 (sample SAMEA51879418, study PRJEB19060) | metagenome | reverse complement strand
TTAGCTAAATCTGAGAGGGAACATAAAAATAATATTTTAAAAGCTGAGGAATTGATCAAATCTGCAGAAACAACTAGTAGAAAGTTATTAGATGATTCTAAGTTAGAAATTAAAAATGCAGTAGCACGTAAGTTAGATATGGCGAAAAAACAAATAGAAACTAACGAAAAAAATGTTTTAAATTCTATAAGGGATGAAATAATAGATGCAGCTTTTAAAATAGCTGAAGAAAGCATTGAAAAAAAATTAGATATAAAAACATCTGAAAAAATCACTAAACAATCAATAAATGAAATCAGTACAAAACTACTTTAATATCTTTCAATTTCTATTTTAAATTTACCCTTACCAATTTAAAGATTTATAAAATCTGATTTGAATTTTATGTTTATTAAAATTGTTAATTGATTTATTGGATATGATGTTTTTTTCTAAGATCATTTTATAAGTTTCTTTATATGTTTATTTAAAGTTATTTTTTTGATGTTTTTATAGTTGAGGTAATTAATGACCAAGTCATATAAAGTTGTGGGAATTGGTAATGCTATAATTGATATTTTAGCTTATGTTGATGATGAATTTCTAAAAAAAAATAATATTAAAAAAGGTGTTATGAATCTTATAAGCTCTGATAGATCAAAGGAGCTTTTAAAAANGATTAAANTATCTAAAAAAGTAGCAGGNGGTTCAGCAGCTAANACTATAGTTGGTTTATCCCAATTGGGGTTAGATACATCTTATATAGGAAAAGTAAATAATGATCCTCTTGGTAAATTTTTTACTGATGAATTGAATAATAATCATGTAACATTCAACANNTTAAATAAGATTATCNTTAATAATTTGGCAACTGGTCATTGTATTGTTTTAGTTACTCCAGACGGAGAGAGAACAATGAATACATATCTGGGAATTACNGAGTTTTTATCAAAAGATGACTTGGATATNGACATATTNAANAANAGTGAATGGNTTTATTTAGAAGGATATCGCTATGATGGTGTTGATAGCCAACTTGCTTTTGAATTAGCAATAAATGAAACCAAAATAAATGGGGGAAAAATTGCACTTTCATTATCTGATCCATTTTGTNTNGATCGTCACAGAAAAAAATTTTTGGATATAATTGAGAATGGTATTGATTTAATATTCTGTAATGAAAAAGAATTAATGTCATTAACAGAAGAATTAAATTTAAATTCTGCTTTGAAAAAATGTACAGAATATTCTTGCGAGGTTGTTTGTACAGTAGCAGAAAAAGGTGTAATGATAAAAAAGGAAGATTCCTGGATTAATGTTCCAACAGATCGTGTAAAAATTGTTGATACAACGGGAGCAGGAGATTTATTTGCAACTGGATATTTATATGGAATTTTAAATGGTCATGATGCTGAAAGGTCAGCATTTTTTGCAAACCAATGTGCTGGTCAAGTTATTCAAATATTGGGTTGTCGATTAGATAGTAAGAAGTTATCTGATTTATTTTAATTAAAATCTAAAGGAATATGATATGGAATTCAAATATGATAAAGAAAATATTTTTGCAAAAATTTTAAGAAAAGAAATTCCTAACGACACAGTCATAGAAACAGATTTTTCTTTAGCTTTTAAAGACATAAATCCTGTGGCACCAGTACATATTTTAGTCATACCCAAGGGTCCATATGTGAACTATGATCACTTTGTTTCAAATGCTAGTAATGAAGAAATTTTAGATTTTAATAATACAGTTAAGGAAGTCATAAAAAAATTTGATTTAGACCCTGAAAGAAATGGAGCTGGATATAGATTAATAGCTAACACTGGTTCTAATGGAGTTCAGGAAGTTCCTCATCTTCATTTTCATATTCTTGGTGGAAGAAATATGGGATTTATGGTTTCAAGACCATAGTAAAAGTCAGTGAGGATATTTTTATGAACGAAAGTGACACCAAATTTATAAAAGTCTCATCTTTAAGAGTTTCATGCGACGGAGAAACAAATAGTTCATCTGAGGGTCATCCTTTAGTATGGTTGCAAATTAATGAGGAGAAAGGTTTTGTATCTTGTCCATATTGTGAAACAAAATTCATTTTTGAGGATAAATAAATATTTAATTTAAGTCATGTCTTCTGAAAAACAAAATTCAAAAAACAATATTTATTTAATTGACGGATCTGGATTTATTTTTAGAGCTTATTACGCATTACCTGCTCTAACAAGATCTGATGGGTTACCAGTTGGAGCTATTTCTGGTTTTTGTAATATGCTTTATAAACTATTAAATAATACAAAAAGTAATGAAATAAATAAACCAACACATATTGCTGTTGTTTTTGATCACAAGGGTCCAACATTTAGATCCAAAATTTATTCTGATTATAAAATGAATAGATCCGAACCACCTGAGGATCTAATCCCCCAGTTTGAATTAATAAGGCAAGCAACAAAAGCATATGGCTTGCCATGTTTAGAAATGGAAGGGTATGAGGCTGATGATATTATTGCTACATATGTAGAAGCAGCCAAAAATAATGGTTGGGAAGCCACAATTATTTCTTCAGACAAAGATCTGATGCAACTTGTCTCTAGTCAAACAATCATGTGGGATACCATGAAGAATAAAAAAATTGATATTGAACAAGTAAGAGAAAAATTTGGAGTTGATCCATCCTTNGTTATTGACGTTCAGTCGCTAGCAGGAGACTCTGTTGATAATATACCAGGTGCAACTGGTATTGGGATAAAAACAGCTGCATTACTTATAAATGAGTTTGGTTCTCTAAAAAATCTTTTAGAAAATACTCAAAAAATTAAACAACCAAAAAGAAGAGAAGTTTTAGTCAATGAATCAGATAAAATATTAATTTCTAAACAATTAGTCACTTTAAAAACAGATGTTCCAGTAGAAAAAAAAATTGAAGAATTAGCAATTTCTTCATTAAATCCTTTATCTTTTTTATCATTTACAGAAAAAATGGAATTTCGAACACTTTCCCAAAGGATTAAGAAAGATCACCAAATATCAAATTTAAATGAAGATTACAAAAATGAAGAAAAGAATCCAATAACAAAAAATAGAGAACACAACTCAAGCGATGATGTTATTAAATTCGATAATTATAATGATCTAGACGATAATTTAAAAAATGATTATGGAAATTACGAAACAATTGATAATGAAGAGAAATTAGATCACTGGACAACAGTTATAAAAAATATCCATCATTGTTCACTAGACTTAGAAACTTCCTCATTAGATGAAATGGATGCTTCTATTGTTGGTATATCCCTAAGTGTTGGGNCAGGTTTGGCTTGTTATATTCCAGTTGGTCATAAATTGAACATNANAAATGAATTAAGTGATAAACAAAATNTCAGNAANCAACTTTCATTAAGTTATGTATTAGNAAAATTAAGACCTATTCTCGAAGATCCATCCATTTTAAAAGTTGGTCAAAATATAAAATTTGATTACAAAGTATTAAAATATCATTCTATAAATTTACGTTCCTATGAAGATACTATGTTAATGTCCTACGCATTGAACGGAGGTTTGCATCGTCATAACTTAGATAATCTTTCCCAAATTTTCCTGGATCATGATCCTATAAAAATTTCTTCATTATTAGGAGAAGGAAAAAATAAAAAAAATTTTTCAGAAGTTCCAATTAATTTAGCAACAAATTATGCTGCTGAAGATGCGGACATAACATTCAGATTATGGAAAACTTTTAGACCAATGCTATCTGAAAAAAAAGTATCATCTATATATAATTTTATAGAAATCAAACTTATTTCTGTTCTTGCTCAGATGGAAATGAATGGGATCTTGGTTGATTCTAATCTTCTTTCAAATTTATCAAATCAATTTTCTACACAGTTAAATTTTTTGGAAAAAAAAATTTATACCCTTTCCGGTGAGGAGTTTAATATTGGTTCACCTAAGCAATTAGGTGAAATATTGTTCGAGAAGTTAGATTTCAAAGGTGGGAAAAAGGGTAAATCTGGTACGTATTCAACTGATGTTGATATATTGGAGACACTGGCTTCTGAAGGGCATGATTTACCTCATTATNTATTAGAATGGCGGCAACTTTCAAAATTAAGGTCAACATACACAGAGTCATTACAAAACCATATTAAATTAAAAACCAAAAGGGTTCATTCTTCATTTCTATCTTCTGGAGCAACAACTGGTAGATTATCTTCATCTAATCCTAATCTTCAGAATATACCAATAAGAACTAAAGACGGGAGAAAAATCAGATCAGCATTTATATCAGAAGATGGTTATAAACTCGTTAGTTTTGACTATAGTCAAATAGAATTAAGGATTCTNGCACATATTGCAAAAATTCATAATTTAATTGAGGCATTTAAAGATGGACAAGATATTCATGCTCAAACTGCCTCTGAGGTCTTTCAAGTTCCCTTAGAAAATTTAAATTCTGAATTAAGAAGACAAGCAAAAGCTATAAATTTTGGTGTAATATACGGTATCTCCGCGTTTGGATTGGCAAATAACCTTCGTATTTCAAGAGAAAAAGCAAAGAAATTTATAGATACATATTTTGAACGTTATCCAGAAATAAAAAATTATATGGATAATACAATAAAAGATGCAAAAGAAGAGGGTTATGTGAGAACGTTATTTGGACGTAAAATTCATACTCCAAATATCAATTCAAAAGGNCCTTCTGCAGGTTTTGCAAAAAGGTCAGCTATTAATGCACCTATTCAAGGAACTGCTGCTGATATAATAAAATTAGCAATGATCAAAATTCCTACGTTGTTAAAAAATAACAATTTAAAAACAAAATTAGTTTTGCAAGTTCATGATGAACTTTTATTTGAGGTTCCAAATAGCGAGATAGAAATTTTAAAGAATAAAGTAATTAAAGAGATGGAAAATGCTTGTGATCCGTTTCTTTCATTGGATGTTCCATTAAAAGTTGAATTTGGGGTAGGTGAGAACTGGAATAGTGCACATTAACTGTAACTAAAAATTTTACTAATTTTAAAGTTTATTTTAATTTTTTAATTAGTATTCCCACCTTTTCTATTATTTTCTTATCATGGTGTGTTATAACTATTCTAGTTCCTTTGATTTCTCCTTTTTCAAATGGATAAGATCCAATTGAAACAGTCTGGAATTGAGATGCTATATTTGAAAGTTTTTCGGCTATTTCTCCCTCAGCTTTATTAATTTTAATTGTTTTTGATTTAATTGAGTTTTCATTTCCAAGTTTTTTTATAATATTTTCTACCATAGATTTAAAAATATTTGGAACACCTGCTAATACAAAAACATTTTCAATTTGAAAACCAGGTGCCGCACTAATTGGATTTTTTATCAAATTTGATCCAGTAGGAATTCTTGCCATTCGCAATCTTGCATTATTTAGTTTTATATTTTGTAATTTGTAATAATTTTCTAAAAGTTTTTTAGCTTCTATATTAATGGGAAGATTAACACCAAAAGCACTGGCAATACATTCTGAAGTAATATCGTCATGAGTTGGTCCTATTCCCCCACTTGTAAAAACAAAAGTATATTTTTTTCTAATTTCATTGACACATTCTATNATTTTTTCTTTCACATCAGGAATTATTCTAACTTCATTTACAGTNACTCCAACTGTAAGTAATTTTTGAGCTAAATATCTTGAATTTAATTCTTGAGTACGTCCTGACAAAATTTCNTTACCAATTATAATAATGCCAGATGTTCTTAGCGNTNTATTTTTCATATATAAGAGTTATANTTATATTATATNNTTTTCAATGATATTATAAACTATTATTACAAGAACTTTAAAAAATGCATTCATTTTCTACACTTTATGAGGCCAAATTATTAAAAAGATATAAGCGGTTTTTAGCTGATGTTATTTTTAAAAATGGTGAAAAAAAAACTGTATATTGTCCAAATCCAGGCTCAATGTTAGGTCTAACTAAAAAGAATACTAAAATTTGGCTTGAGAAATCCCAAAATAAAAAATCAAAATATAATTACATTTGGCGATTAGTTGAAAGTGATAATGGAGAATTGATTTGTATTGATACGCAAATAGCAAATAAAGTAATTAAAGAAAGCCTACTAAAAAGAGATATCCCAGAATTAAATTATTATCAAAAAACTATTTCAGAACCCCAAATTGATAAAGGTAGTAGGTTAGATTTTTTATTGAAATCACAAGATGATGAATCATGTTTTGTTGAAGTTAAGTCTGTAACTCTTTCCCGATTACAAGATATCTCTGAATTTCCAGACTCAGTAACTTTAAGAGGTTCAAAACATTTATCTTTATTAGCTCGCTTAAAAATAAAGGGATTTAGGACAATTCAAATCTACTTAGTACAAAGAAGTGGTACAAATTATTTTAAGATAGCAAAGGACATTGATAAAGCTTATTTCCATTCATTTCAAAATGCAAAAAAATCTGGTGTAGAAATTTTAGTTTTGCAAAGTTTAATTTCTAAAAAAGGAATAGAATTAAGTAAAAAAAGACCAATTATATTGTAAATTTTTAAATTATTTGTCGTTATTCATTTATAGGACTTGATAGGTCATAAAATAATTTATATAGCAGGACATAATTTGAATTTAATTAAGGAAATTTTTTTGGATAGTAACCACTTAAATAAGGATGGTATTAGAATTCATACTTCTACTGAACTTGAAGAAATGAGGCTNTCCTGCAAACTTGCAGCTGAAACTTTGGATATGATTGGAGATTTTGTCAAACCAGGAATACAAACAGAAAAAATTAATAATCTTTGTCATGAGTTCATGCTGGATCATGGAGCTACTCCGGCAACCCTTGGTTATAGAGGTTTCCCTAAATCGTGCTGTATTTCTATAAATCATGTAGTATGTCATGGTATACCAGGTCCCAAAATTTTGAAGGAAAGTGATATATTAAATATTGATGTAACATGTATACTTAATGGGTGGTTTGGAGATAGTAGTAGGATGTATATTGCAGGAAGTATTACTAAAAAAGCTAGCCGCTTAATTGAGGTAACACATAATGCACTTTTAAAAGGGATTGAAGTTGTTAAACCGGGTAATACATTTGGAGATATTGGAGAAGCTATACAAAAATATGTTGAGGGAAAAAAAATGTCTGTAGTTAGAGACTTCTGTGGTCACGGAGTAGGGAAAAGCTTTCATTCAGCTCCGAACGTTCTACATTTTGGCGAAAAAAATACTGGATCTATACTTGAACCTGGGATGTTTTTTACAATTGAACCTATGGTTAATTTAGGAAAACCTGATACTAAGATATTATCAGATAATTGGACAGCTGTTACAAAAGATAAATCGTTGTCAGCTCAATTTGAGCATACAGTAGCAGTAACTAATAATGGTGTAGAGGTTCTGACACTATCACCCAAAAATAAATTTTATCCATTAATTTGACAACTTGTACAATAGACTAATTTCTACCGTGACAGTTTTTAAATTTTTTTCCTGAACCGCACGGACAAGGAGAATTTCTGCCAACTTTGCCCCAATTTGCGGTAACTGTATTTTGTGGANTTTTTTCATTATATTCATTTTTTTTATTGTAACTAAATTCAGCATTTTCAGCGTTGCTATTTTCATTTTGAATTTTGCTAGAATCCACTAACTGAAAAAAAGCCATAAATTTAGTTACATCTTCATTAATAGTTTGAAGTAAAACTTCGAATAATTCATATGCCTCTGATTTATATTCATTTAGAGGATCTCTTTGTGCATATCCTCTAAACCCAATTACAGATCTTAAATGCTCTAGTTTTAAAAGATGTTCTCTCCAAGACTTATCTATTGTTTGCAGCAATACTTGTTTCTCAATAGTTTGAATAATTTCTAATCCATATCGATTTTTCTTTTCTTCAAATAATCGAGTTGTCTCACTATTAATTCGATCTTGAAGTTCTTCACCAGCAAAATTTTCTTCTTCTACCCAATTATCTAATGGAAGATTTAGACCAAATTTATCTTTTATTTTGTCTTTCAGTAAATCTATGTCCCATTGTGATGGATCACTATCCTCTCTAATATTTTCCCATACTAAATTATCTATTACTTTTTCTCGCATCTCAATAATTGTTTCAGAAACATTATCAGATTCCATTATTTCTCTTCTCTGACTAAAAATAGATTTCCTTTGCAAGTTCATTACATCATCATACTTGAGAAGATTTTTTCTAATATCAAAGTTTCTTGCTTCAACTTTGCCTTGAGCTCTTTCTAAAGCTTTATTAACCCATGGGTGTGCAATGCTTTCACCATCTTTCATACCTAATCTTTTGAGCATGGAATCTAATTTATCAGATCCAAAAATCCTCATTAAATCATCTTCTAAACTCAAATAAAAAGATGTTTTTCCAGGATCACCTTGCCTTCCTGATCTTCCTCTTAGTTGATTATCAATTCTACGACTCTCATGTCTTTCAGTTGCAAGAACAAAAAGACCTCCTGCTTCTTTTACAATACCCTTAGAATGTTCCACCTCTTCTGAGATTTTTTTCTTTAATATATTAATATCCTCTTTGCTTTTTTCTTGACGTTGTTTAAAAATCATGTCGACATTACCACCGAGTTGAATGTCTGTTCCCCTTCCTGCCATATTTGTAGCTATAGTAACAGCTCCTGGTATACCAGCGTTTGCAATAATAAAAGCTTCTTGTTCGTGATATCTAGCATTCAAAACTTGATGTTTTATATGTTCTTTTTTTAACATATTTGAAAGCAATTCAGATTTTTCTATGGATGTTGTACCTACTAGAACTGGTTGATTTTTTTTGTGAGCTTTTTTAATTTGACCTACGACAGCTGAATATTTTTCTTTTGAAGTTCTAAAAACTTGGTCGTCCTCATCAACTCTAATGACCTGTTTATTTGTTGGAATTTCAATTACACCTAGATTGTAGATCTCCGAAAATTCTTCTGCCTCAGTAAGTGCTGTTCCTGTCATCCCAGCTAATTTTTCATATAATCGAAAATAATTTTGAAAAGTTACAGATGCAAACGTTACATTTTCTGATTGAATGGATACATTTTCTTTTGCTTCGATTGCTTGATGTAACCCATTAGAAAGTCTACGTCCACTCATCATTCTTCCAGTAAATTCGTCAATCAAAACAATTTCGTTATTCCTTACTATATAATCTTTATTCTTATTGAACATCTTGTGAGCTAGTAGTGCTTGATTTATATGATGGACTAAACTTGTACTTTCAGGATCATAAAGAGATTGTTGCTCGTCCATAAGTTTATTCTTTCTGAGTATTATTTCTAAATGTTCAATTCCTGGATCAGTTAAGTTNACAGTTCTAGTTTTTTCTTCTAATTCAAAGTATTCTTCATTTAAATCTGGAATTAATTTATCAATGTTCGAATACAAATGAGATCTATCTTCAGTTGGACCAGAGATGATTAATGGTGTTCTTGCTTCATCAATCAATATGCTATCAACTTCATCAACAATAGCAAAATAGGGTTTTCTTTGAAAAACATCTTCTAAAGTCGATTTCATATTGTCTCTTAGATAATCAAACCCTAATTCATTATTAGTTGCATAAGTAACATCGGACAAATATGCTTCTTTTTTTAAATTATCATCCATATCAGGATAAATAGCTGCGACTTTTAAATTTAAAAAATTATAAATTTCACCCATCCATGAAGCATCTCTTTTAGCGAGATAATCATTTACGGTTACTATGTGAACACCACGCTCAAGTAATGCATTTAAATACACTGGCATAACGGCGGTTAGGGTTTTACCTTCCCCAGTTTTCATTTCAGCAATATTTCCCTTATGAAGAAAAATTCCACCGATAAGCTGAACATCAAAAGGCCTTTGTCCAATTGTTCTAATGGATGCTTCTCTTACAACTGCAAAGGCCTCAGGTAATAGTTGATCAAGTGTTTCTCCATTTTTAATACGATTTTTAAATTCAGCGGTTTTATCAGCAAGGTTTTGATCAGATAGTTTTTTTATTTGATCCTCATAACCATTTATTTTTGTCACAATTGATGAAACAGCTTTGATTGCTTTTTCATTAGAAGATCCAAAAATTTTTGCTGCTAATTTGCCAAAACCTAACATATTATTTTAAAGACCTTTTATTTTGTTTTTTATTAATGCCGTTCAATGATAGAAACATTGTTAATTTAACTAAATTCTTGTAGTAGATACTAATCTCAAGGTAAAGCAGTAAAAGTTCTAAAGTAACCTATAAATTTATAAAACCAAAAAATAAAAAGATTAGTAAAGNAAAAATGAACGAAACTAAAATTTCAGATGGTACAAAGTTTAAAATTAAGGGAGCAAGATTTGCAGCCGTAAGTGCAAATATAAAATATGTTAATCGATTAGATTTAATGGTAATTTACCTTGAAACAGGTAGTATCATTACGGGCGTTTTTACATCTTCTAAAACTAAAGCCCCCTCCGTTTTGTGGTCAAAAAAGGTAACTAAAAAGGCCTTCAAAGACGATAAGAATCCGTTAGCAATATTAGTAAACTCTGGAAATGCCAATGCATTTACTGGAAAAAATGGCAAAAAGGCTATTAAAAAAATAGTTACCAAAATTTCTACTTTTCTTAATATCAGTAAAAAGAGAGTTTTAATGGCATCAACAGGAGTAATAGGTGAATTTTTGCCATATAAAAAAATTATTGAAAAAATACCAGAATTAATAAAAAACCTATCTGAAAATCAAATTGTCAACTGCGCAAATGCAATTATGACTACTGACACCTACCCTAAGATAAGATATAAAAAGTTTAAATTAGAAAATAAGTTTGTTTCAGTTGCCGGTATAGCTAAAGGATCTGGAATGATCGCTCCAAATATGGCAACAATGTTGGCATTCATAATAACCGATGTTAAAATTTCATATGATATTTTGAAAAAATTAACGGCTAGTTTGTGTGATAAAACATTCAATTCTATAACTGTTGATAGTGATACGTCCACTTCAGATATGGTATTGATTTCTGCTACATCAAAAGTAGAAATGAAGCCAATCGAAAAGTTATCTGACAATAGAATATTGAAATTTGCAAAAATGTTAGAATTAATTATGAAGGAACTGGCATTAGATATAGTCAAAGATGGAGAGGGAGCAAAAAAATTAGTTGAGTATCAAATTGTTGGAGCAACAAATGATAAGAGTGCAAAAAATATTGCTTTTTCAATAGCCAATTCACCTTTAGTAAAGACTGCAGTTGCTGGTGAAGACCCTAATTGGGGAAGAATTATAATGGCAATTGGAAAATCAGGTGAAAAAATTGATCAAGAAAAAATAAAGATTTTTTTTGGTCAATATTTAATTACAAAAAATGGAAAAGTTTATTCAGAATATGATGAGGAAAAGACAAAAAATTATATGAAGAAAACTGAATTACTTGTAAAGGTAGATTTGGGGATAGGAAAAGGCAGTTCAACTATCTGGGGTTGTGATTTAACAAAAGAATATATTGATATAAATGCAGACTATAGATCGTAAAATTCTTATTGTTGCAGCAGTAGCTTTAATTGATGTAGATGGTAGAATTTTGATTTCAAAGAGACCAGATAATAAATATTTGGGAGGTTTATGGGAATTTCCAGGTGGAAAATTAGAAAATAATGAAAAAGCTGAAGATGCATTAATTAGGGAGCTTGAGGAAGAATTAAATATTTATACTTGGAAAAGTTGCCTTGCACCTCTTACTTTTTCTACATTTGATTATAAAGATTTCTATCTAACTCTTTTGCTGTTTGTATGTAGAAAATGGGAGGGTATTATTACCCCACAAGAAGGACAGGAAATTAAATGGGTTTATCCCAACGAATTAAATAAATTTCCTATGCCTGAAGCAGATAGACCTTTAATTCCATTTTTGAGAGATTTGTTATAAAAATTGTACATCTTTAAAGAAATATTTCTAAATTTTATTTTTTTAATGGATTTAATAATAAGGAGTTATTTTGCGAGAAAATGTATTAAAAATAAATAAAATATTTCATCAATATTTTTCATCTCAGAAAATTTTACCTATACTAACCATCGAGGATTTAGTTTCTTGTAATTATATACAGGACATTTTTCTAGAAAATGGAATAAAAATATTTGAAATTACCCTAAGAACGAATGTTGCACTAGAGGCAATAAATTTTCTGGCACAGAATAAAAATTTTATTGTAGGAGCTGGTACTCTGACTAATGAAAAAAATGTTCAATCTGCAGTAGACGTAGGAGCAAAATTTGGTGTATCGCCAGGTATTAGTGATGAGCTATTTCAACAATGCGAAAAAAATAATTTTCCTTTAATTCCAGGAGTATCGAGTCCCTCCGAAATAATGGTTTCTTATAATCGAGGATATGAAATATTAAAATTTTTTCCTGCAGAGGTTTTGGGTGGTATAAAAATGTTAAAAGCATTACAAGGTCCTTTCCCTGATTGCCATTTTTTTCCAACCGGTGGAATTAACCAAGATAATGCAAATAAATACTTAAGTTTATCCAATGTGTATGGAGTTGCTGGGAGTTGGATGGTTCCAAAGTATCTTTTAGATCAAAAAGATTGGAAAAAAATAAATAAAATTATAAAAAAAGTAGTTTCAAAATAATGCAAAATATTTATTGGGATTTATTAAAAAAAAATAGAGAAAAAAGCAAAGATAGAAGAATCGAAACACTTTTTCAATCAGATAAGAATAGATTCAAAGAATTTGCTATAGAAATTGAGGATTTATATTTTGATTATTCCAAAACTAATATCGATTCAGAAACATTAAAAAATCTTATCGCCTACGCCAAAAATTTAAAAATAATGGATAGTATTAATGCTATGTTTGAGGGTGAAAAAATAAATGTCACAGAAAAAAGATCTGCTCTACATACTGCACTTAGGAATTTTAAAGCTAATGATTTAACTAATTTATATAAAATTAACAAAAAGTTGTTAGTTAGGTTTAAAGACTTATCCAAATTTTGTAATCAAATTAGAACTGGACAAAAAAAATCAGGCTCAGGATCGAAATTTACTGATGTAGTTAACATCGGTATAGGAGGATCTGAACTTGGTCCAAAATTAGTTACAGCTGCTTTGTCTGAATATCATAACGGTCCAAAAATTCATTTTGTTTCTAATATAGATCCTTCGGACATATTAAAAATCATTAAAAATTTAGATCCTAATAAAACACTTTTCATAATATCATCCAAATCTTTTACTACGACTGAAACTATTAATAATGCAAAAAAAGCTTTAAAATGGGTTTGTGAAATTCTTGGATCAAATGGTTTAAAAAACTTTGTAGCGGTTTGTTCTGCAAAAGAAAAAGCATTAGATTTTGGTATTTTAAAAGAAAATATTTTTGAATTTGATGAATGGGTGGGTGGAAGATTTTCAGTTTGGGGCCCTATTGGTTTGCCCGTAATGTTATCAATAGGAACTGATCAGTTCAAAAATTTCTTGGAGGGTGCTTCTCAAATTGATAATCATTTTAAAAATGAAGAGATATCTTATAATATACCAATAATTTTAGCATTAATTGGTTTTTGGCATTCTTCAATATGTCAGTATTCTTCAAGGGCAATTCTACCTTATGATAGTAAACTTGAATATTTACCAACATATTTGCAACAACTTGATATGGAAAGTAATGGCAAATCAGTTAATCTTAATGGAGAAAGAATAAATTATCCAACCACTCCTGTAATATGGGGTCATATTGGAACAAACAGCCAGCATGCATTTTTTCAATTTTTACATCAAAGTAATCAAGTAATTCCATGTGAATTTTTATTAGGAGCTAATTGTTTAGACAATAAATACTATGATAGTCATCATCTGCAATTAATAGTAAATTGTTTAGCACAGTCCGAAGCGCTAATGTTTGGTATAAAAAATGAAACTCAATTTAAAGAAGAAACTAATCAGCACCGTAATTGTGATGGAAATAAACCTTCTACAATTTTAATATACAAGAAAATAACTCCAAAAATTTTAGGTAAACTATTAGCAATTTTTGAGCACCGTACCTTTGCAGAAGGTTTACTTTGGAATGTAAATTCTTTTGATCAGTGGGGGGTGGAACTAGGTAAAAATATTGCAAGGAGATTGACTGATAGTATCTCCCAAAAAGATAGAAATAATAATTTTAGTAAGTCTACATTAAATTTGTTGAATAAGATCAGAAAATATAAGAATTTTTGAGTTAATGTTTAAATCAAAAAAACCGCCATTTATATTAAAATTATATTTTTTTGTTACTAAATATTTTGGACCATTTCTATCTTTAGTTCTTCAATATAGATTAATTAAAGGCAAAGAAGACAAAAAAAGAATTTTAGAAAGAAAAGGTATCTCTAAATTAGAGAGGCCTCTTGGATCTTTAGTATGGTTTAATGCTGCTAGTGTAGGTGAAGCATTAAGTATTTTGAATTTAATTGAAGATTTGGGTAAAAAGAACAAAAAATTGAAATTTTTAATTACAACAACAACAATTACTTCTTCTAAAATACTTAAGGAAAGTATGCCTACAAACTGTATACATCAATTTTCTCCAATAGATACATTATCAGCAACAACAAATTTTCTCAACCACTGGAAACCCAATCTTGCAATTTTTGTAGAAAGTGAATTTTGGCCAAGACTTATTTTTGAAATAAAGAAACAACAGATTCCTCTTGGCCTTATTAATGCCAGGATGGAAAAAAAAACTTTTGAAAATTGGTTAAAAATAAAAACTACATCAATGCAAATTTTAAATAAATTTGATTTTGTATATTCTAATGATCATTTAACAGCTAAAAGATTACAATCTCTAGGAATTGAAAAGAAAATTTTATTTGGTATTTCATCTTTGAAAGAACAAGCACCACCACTTACTTATAGCAAAAATGAATATTATAGATTCAAAAATTTATTAAAAGATAAGATAGTCTGGGTTGCAGCCTCTACTCATGAGGGTGAGGAAGAATTAGTCGTAGAAGCTCAACAAATTCTACATGAAATTGATAAAAACTACTTACTAATTTTAGTCCCAAGACATCCTAATAGATCAGAACTTATATTAAAAAATACAGCATTTTATTCAACTTTTACCAAAACTCGTAGCAAAAATCAAAAAATAGCAAAAGATACTTCAATTTATTTAGCTGATACTTTAGGAGAATTAGGTTTATGGTTCATGCTAAGCAAAATTGTTTTTTTAGGTGGTTCATTAGTAAATATTGGAGGCCATAACCCCTATGAACCTTGCAGGTTTGGTTGTGCCATAATTACTGGTGCTTATGTACATAATTTTAAAAAAGCTTTTGATCAATTGAGTGAAAAAAACGCTGTCAAATATGTAAAAAGCGTTGAAGAGTTAGTAGAAACTATTAAAATTTTAAGTAATCATTCAAAAGCTAATAACATGGGTCAGAGGGGTTTAAAATATGTAAATTCTCTAAATGACGAAACTTTTAGGATAGCTTCAACAATAAATACTTTTCTATAATTTTTCTACGATTGCTTTTATTTTTTATAATAGATAAAAAGACTTGAAATGAGGTAATAAATTGAAAAAAAACTCTAATATTTTGATTACTGGTGGAACTGGTTCTTTCGGTTCTAGATTTATTCCAATGACATTAGAAAAATATAATCCAGAGAGACTAGTAGTTTTCTCGCGCGATGAAATTAAGCAATGGGATATGCAAAAAGTGTATCAAAATGATTCCAGAGTTAGGTTTTTTATAGGTGATGTAAGAGATAAAGACAGATTATTGCGTGCTTTAGACGGTATTGATTATGTTGTACATGCTGCTGCAACTAAAATTGTACCAACTGCTGAATATAATCCATTTGAATGTGTAAAAACTAATGTTCTTGGAGCTATGAATTTAATAGATGCTTGTTTAGATAAAGGTATAAAAAAATGTGTAGCCTTATCAACTGACAAAGCATCAAACCCAATTAATTTATATGGAGCAACTAAATTAGCATCTGACAAATTATTTGTTGCTGGGAACTCATATTCAGGTTCTGCAAAATGTAAATTTTCAGTTGTAAGATATGGAAATGTGATGGGTTCTCGAGGATCAGTAATTCCCTTTTTTTTAGAAAAAGAAAGTGAGGGGTTTTTTCCAATTACTGACTTAAGAATGACGAGATTCATGATTTCATTGGAAGAAGGGGTTAAATTAGTGTGGAAAGCACTGGAGGATATGTTGGGGGGGGAAATATATGTAAAAAAAATTCCTTCGATGAAAATTATTGACATTGCAAATGCAATTAATCCTAATATTGAGAAAAAGTTGGTAGGAATTCGTCCTGGTGAGAAACTTCATGAACAAATGATAGGTTTTGAAGATTCTCCATACACTTATGAGTACAATTCTTATTATAAAATTTTTCCCTCAATACATAATTGGTCAAGTGATCCATCAAGAATTAGGGATGGAAAGAAAGTTTCAGAAAATTTTACCTACAGTTCAGATACTAACAAGGATTGGCTTACTATTTCGGAATTTAAAAAATGGTTAACAAAAAATCATTCTTTGATTGGTAAATACTGATGATACCCTATAGCAGACAAAGCATTAATGATGATGACATCAATGAAGTAATCAAAGTCCTTAAATCAGATCTAATAACACAAGGACCCATAGTCCAAAAATTTGCAAAAACCATTTGTACTTATACTTCATCAAATTATTCGGTTTTAACTAATTCAGCTACTTCTGCATTACATATAGCTTGTTTGTCTCTGGGTTTGGGGAAAGGAGATATTCTCTGGACTTCGCCCAACTCATATGTTGCTTCTGCAAATGTTGGTCTTCTTTGTAATGCAGAGATAGACTTTGTTGATATTGATCCTTTTAATTACAACATCTGCATACACGCTTTATCGGATAAATTAAAAAATGCAGAAAAGTATGGGAAATTACCAAAAATTGTTATGCCTGTTCACTTTGCAGGTCAGTCCTGTGATATGAAAGCTATTAAAAAACTTTCAAAAAAATATGGGTTTAAAATAATAGAGGATGCCTCTCATGCAATTGGAGGTAGTTATAATGATACAAAAATTGGTTCATGTAGATTTTCTGATATTACCGTATTTTCATTTCACCCAGTAAAAATAATAACTACTGCAGAGGGAGGTTGTGCAACTACCAACAATACTGAAATTTTTGAAAATCTAAAGTTATTCAGTTCACATGGAGTGACGCGTGATCCTAAGAAGATGGTTATTAAAACAGATGAACCCTGGATTTATGACCAAATTTCTATTGGTTTGAATTATCGGATGAGTGACTTAAATGCAGCTTTAGGGTTAAGTCAAATACTTAAAATAGACAAATTCATAACTAAAAGACATGAGATAGCAAGAAATTATTCTAAGCAACTAAAAGCTATAGATCTACTACTTCCAAAGCAGGAAGATTATAGTCTATCGGCATTTCATTTATTTCCTATACAAGTAAAGAATAGAAAAAAAGTATTTAATCTTCTTCATCAAAACAATATAAAAGTTAATGTTCATTACCGCCCTATTTATACTCAACCATTTTGGCAAAAAAAGGGTTTTAAGTATGGAATGTGTCCAAATGCGGAATATTATTATTCAAGAGCAATTAGCCTACCAATGTTTTATGATTTAAACGATGAAATGCAAAATAAAGTTATAGAGGTTTTAAAAATATCATGTCTTTGAGAAAGTCACTTCCTGTTTTTTCAAGATTAATTCTGAAATAGATTTAGCTGTTTTATTGATATTTTCTTCAACATCATAATTTTTTACTAAGTTTGTATATGCTCTATCAATAACCCCGTCGTGAGATATAGCCATCAATTTTTGAAATTTGAAAAGTAATGATTTTTCAGTTGATGACTTTTTAATTATTTCTTCGTATGTCAAACTATCATTATATTTTATTACTCCAGGAAAATCTTTATACCATGCATGGCCAAAAACTAAAATATTTTTACCTCTGCATAATGCCTCCCATCCAACTGTACCTGTTACAGTTGCAATAAAAATAGCTTTTTCTGTTAATAAATTAGTATCAGCATATGAAGGAATAAAACAAATAGATTTAATTCTTGAAATTCTATGAAAAAATAAGGGTCCTCTTGCATAAGATCCTTGCTTTGGATTTTCTTTCACGTATATCTTAACTCCTTTTGGTAAAATATTTGACAATCTTTCTAGTGCTAATAATTGGTCTCTAAATTCTCCTCCAATTGCAGATGTGGTCATTTCAGGTTGCATTGGAAGAGGGAAATAGACGAATTTTTCTTCAAAATTAATTTTATTTTTTTCGAATTCAGCAAGATGTTCAAAATAACTTAATTCATTTTCGTGAAAAAANTTAGCAAAAGGATCCCGCCATTTTGGAAAACTTTTATAAATTTTTTGGATTCTAAGTAAAATCTTAAATATATAAATTGGTCTAACAATTGATGAAGGCATTTTAAAAATTACAAACATTAGAAGTTGTAATATAGTCATAAAATTTATATGACCAGGATTTTCGTTTTTTTGTTTAATTTTTTTCATATAAAATAAATTTAATTTAGGAAGTCTAACTAATTTATCTATTTTGGTTTTATTTTTTTTGTTGAAATTACCATAATCTTCTATCTTATTTAGGGAAAAAAATTTATCTGAAAAAAGAGACTGAGTTACTATAGTTACTGGAATTTCAAGTGATACTGCTATTTGATAGATGATTGTATCGTAGGCGAGGTGAGGTATATTGAAAAATAATACATGATTAATTTTTTTAGTTAACATTTCGTTAGATATAGCATCTGCTAAGATATGATAATAATCTAAATAATCTTGTAGATTCTTTAAATTATGTGATTTGTATCTATAAGCATCTGAATGGCGATACATTTGATCAATAAAAGTTTCCAGATCTTTAGAAAAACGATCTGATGCTAAAATTTTATGATATGTACCTGTATATATTTTATTTGTATTGAATAAATGTCCGTTTCTTCCAGGTTTATTATTCATTCTAACAAGGGACGATGCTTTAAAATCGCTTGTAACATCTCCAAAGTGAATTTTTAGATCAATATTAGTTTTGTTTTGCCTAATAATTTCTTTTAAAATGGAGTTAGTATTTTTTGCAGTTGAAACTGCTAAAAGATTTATTTTTTTTAAGTTATTATTTTTTTCCAACTTAGAGGTTCTCCCCTTNCNAGATCCATACTTGCTTTTTTACCTAAGATTTCGTCAAAAAACTTTGGTTCAATGCCAAAACCTGGCCTAATTGATTTTATGTTTTCTTTACTAAAAACCTCGCCTTTTTTCATATCTTTAATAATAAAAATGGATCTTCTAAAAATTGCATTCGATTTTTTTATACCTGGTATATTCTTAGGTTTACTTTTTACAGCTTGAAAAATGTTTTTACAGTCATCTACAAGTGTTTTAAATTCGTCTGGTTCTGACGAAAAACTAGCGTCTGGTCCTCCATCTAATCTACTAAGGGTTATATGTTTTTCAATTATCGTGGCACCTAATGTTATAGCGGCAACAGCTACGGTTGAACCAATAGTATGGTCNGATAGGCCAATTGGAACATCAAAACNATATTTAAGTTGCTGAATAGCCTTAAGTTGCATCTCTTTTGGAAGAGATGGATAATCTGAAACACAATGTAATAAAGCATAACCATCTGCTCCAAAGTTATTAGCAGTTATACACGCGTCACTTATTTCTTCATAATCTGCAACTCCCGTTGACATAATCAAAGGTTTCTTTTTTGAAGCAGCTTTTTTTATTANAGGTATATCAACTAACTCAAAAGACGCAATTTTATAAGCTGGAGCAGATAATTTCNCCAAAAAATCTACTGCAGTATTATCGAAAGGTGATGAAAAACAATGTATTTTTTTTTGTTTAGCATATTTAAAAATAGTAGGATGCCAATCCCATGGAGTACTAGCTTCTTTGTAAAGATCATACAGTTTTTTTCCGTCCCATGGTCCACCTTTTATCAAAAATTCAGGTCTATTTGAATCTATGGTCAAAGTATCAGCTGTGTAGGTTTGCAATTTGATCGCATCAGCTCCAGAATTTACTGCTGCATCAATAAGCTTTATTGCTCTATTAATATCTCCATTATGATTTCCAGATAATTCTGCTATAATATATGGCTTAGTATTAAACCCAATTGTTCTATCATTAATTGTAATTTCTTTTTTCATTTTACTAAATATTTGAATAATATCTTTTTTTAAAAAAATCTTTGGTTAAGCTATATTTTTGAAAATGATCATTGGATGAATTNAGAGAAAAGCCAAGNTCTTTATGTAATTTTTGTGATTTGCAATTCTCAATAGTAACATTTGCTTCAATTTTTGATATTCCGATTTCAAAGAATAATTTTTTTATAAAGAAAACTAACATTCTAATTCCAGATCCTGGTGAAAATTTTGGCTCACCAATATAGAAACTCCAATAGACAACTTCTTTATTTACATAAATAGAACTACAGTGACCAATTTCTTTTCCTCCTTCAGAATATATAAGCCAAATTCCTCTTTTAAAATTTTGTGTTTTCTCCATCCATCTNTCATGANTTTTTGTATTAATTTTTTGTTTATTTAANCTGTTTGCTCGGATAAATTTTTTGTTTCTCCATGACAAGAGTTTAGAGGAATCTTTTATTTCAACTTTTTTTAAATTTGCTTCCAAAAAATTTATAACTTTATCAGTACCTTTTCCATCACAAATTTTATATGAATTTTCTGATAATTGCTGCAGTTTTTTTGGTGAGTAAATAAAATCTGAAATTGTTTTCAGTAATTTTTTTTTATTTTTTAAAACACTAATTCTTAATTGTTTTGATATATTGAGATTAGTTACTTGCTTTGTAACTTTTTGTTGGTTTTTTGCTATAGTGATTGTCAAAGATGGTATTCCCATACAGCATCNTTCCCACATACTCATGCCAGATGCTCCAATACAAACATCAGCTTTTAACATAAGTTCAGCCATATTTTTTGTGTCTAAATGAAGTGAAAAGTTTTTATATTTTTGACAAAGTTTTTTAAGGTTTGAAAGTGTCTGACATTCAGAACTAGTAGCAACAATTATGTTTGAATTTTTCATTTTCGATAAAGTGTCTACCAAGATAGGTAACAATTTTTTTTTATCATAAAGGCCTAGNGATATGAGTATAAAAAAATTTTTATTTTTTAAGATAAAAGATTTAGAATCTGACCTCTTTTGAATACTCTTATTTCGATAATAATCAAATTTATTAGAAATAAGCGCAAATTTTGGTCCTACTAAAGATCCAGGTACTTTATAAATTCTTTCTTTCTTAATAATTGATGTTTGATCTAATAAAAAATCTGAGCCTAGGTTTCTATTATCTAAATCGTCAATTGCTAAATAGTATGGATCATTATGCTTTTTTTTGACAATATTTACCCATTCAATATNTAGACTATAATGATCAAAAATNATCCAGTTTGGGTTGAATTTGTCTAAAGATTTACTTGTTATTTTNGCATCTTCTAAGATTGATAATTTTAACCATTTATCATGAGAAAATTTATTAGGTATTTTTTTACTAGTTATATTTTCATTTTGATTTTTTTCTGAGATTATATCATAAAAAAGTTTATTTTTTTTTAAAAGTAATCTGTCTTTTTCAGGTAATTGAGCCGATATAAATTTAATCGAATGGCCTCTTTTTTGAGCCTCTTGTGCTAATGTTAGACATCTTCTAAAGTGACCNCCTCCAATTTCACTATTTGCATCAACTCTTATNGCAATATTAAGTTTTTCTTTCAACAAATTTTGATCCTAATTAAGTCTATAAAAACCATTATGGCAGATGGNACCCTCAATCAGAGTATCAATATTGATAACTTCATCTTCACATTTTTTTATTATTTCAAACTGTTGATTTAAATGGTGAGAATATTTCTCCAAACAATCATCATTGTGAACAACTGAAGTATAAATAGAATTACTAGCCAATATATTTTGCTTTAGCATTTCTTGGGTTATCAATGTTTTATATTTTAAATTATTTNTACTTTCAAAATTAAATGATGAAAGAGCCAATAATCCTGAAATATTTATATTTAGATCATGAGAATCTGAAATATCTAGCCATATCTTTCTAATTTTTTTACCAATANTTGTAATTACTTCCCAGCTTTTATTTTGTTCCATTATTTCAAGAGTTTTTAAGGCTGCGCTAGCACCTATTCTTTCGGTCCAGAAAGTACTACTTATGAAAGAGTTTTGAGCAGCTTCCATAGTGTTTCTTTTTCCAACAACGGCTGTTATTGCATATCCGTTACCAAGGGCCTTTCCAAAAATTGCTATATCTGGATAAACTTTATAATTTAAATGAATTCCTCCAAAATTTTCTCTAAACCCAGAAGTACATTCGTCAAAAACAAGAACAATGTTATTCTGCGTAGCTAACTCTCTTACATTTTCTAAAAAATTATTAGTAGGTTGAAGGTTTCTTATAACTTCCATTTTTATAACGCCTATGTCATTTTCATTTATTATTTTTTTTAATCCATTCAGATCATTATAATGAAATGGAAAAGAAGTTTTCTTTAATTTTTTTGGAACTCCATTTGCTTCTAATCCTGGAAGAAGATGACTTTTTAAATTATCATTATCACCTATATTTGAAGCTAAATACCAATCATGCCATCCATGATAACCACATATAGCTATACCATCTTTTCCAGAGGAGGCTCGAGCAATCCTAACTGCAATAGAGTTTGCCTCTCCTCCTGTCTTTGCAAAACGTACCATTTCAGACCATGGATGCATTTCAATTAATTTTTCAGCAAGCAAAACTTCCTCAGGACAATTCAAAGTACTCATATTGCTTTTATCTATATTTTGCTTTACGAAATTATCGACATCACTATTTGCATAACCTAAAATATTAGTTCCTACACCCATTAGGGACATATCAAGATATTTATTACCGTCAAGATCCCAAATATTACATCCTTTGGCTTTATCAAAATAGGCTGGCCAGCTCAAAGGGTGGAACATCTCTGTTCTTTTTGACAAGAGCATATTTCCACCAGGAATAATTTTTTTGGCTTTTTTCCACATTTTTTGTCCACTACTCATTTCCGCCCCTTCGTTTCTATTTAAATGAACATTTTTGAAAAGTGATTTATTTTCTTTATAAAGATTTATTATGTCTTCTAATGTGAAATATATGTTAGGAGCAAAATAATTAACAATAGAATTTAAAACGCCTAGATCAATTTCTTCATCTAAAGTAATTCTAATATTAGAAAAATCTTTATCATTTTTGTAATTATATTTTAAAATATTTTCATCTTCCCTCATATAAGACGTCACATGTTCTAAATGGTATTTATTTAGGTTAAAATTGTTTATTTTTTCTATGCAATGCCTACTAAATATTTCAACATCCATTCCATCAGGAAAAGTTGGAGGATTTACATTACTTCCATAATCAACATTTCTTTCTAAAAAAGCTTTTATGATTTTATCCACCAAAAGAGGATCAATTAATGGACAATCTCCTGTAATTCTAATTATATTCGTAGCATTAGTATTTCTTAANAAATCAACAAATCTTTTCAAAACGTTTTGCTCTTCTCCTCTAAAACATTCTACACCCATTTCAGATAATTGATTATAAAGTATGTTATCTTGAGGATTAGTTGATGTGGCAACTATNATTTTATTTATTAATTTACTTTTGGATAATCGTTTTAAAAGCAGCTCAATACATGTCAAAGGACCAATTTTCTTAAGAACTTTTCCCCTTAATCTGGANGAATTCATTCTTGCTTGGACAATAGCAATGTTCAATATTTTTTTTTCCATTTTCTGGGATCAATTAATTCTTTATCAATTGTATTTTGCCATTTTGGTATTTCAAATTTAATATTTTTATTTTTGTATTTGATTATTTCTTTTAATTGAACAGCTGAATTTATTCCAACAACTATTTTGGTTACTTCACTAATGAAATTTGTATACATTATACAGGCTTCTAAAGAATTTAAATTGTTTAATTTTAACCAATTTTCCCATTTTTTAAAAAGCTTTTCAAACTTTGAAAATTCTTCAGGAATTTTATTTCCATCCTGCAGTAGTAAACCTTGCAAAAAAATAGATCTTGCATGTATTTCTATACCCTTATCAGAAAATCTTTTGAGAAAATTATTTTTAGTAAGTCTATTATCAAAAATATTAATAGGGCATTGTATAATATCTGGTTTAAATATTTTCAATATTTCTTCTAATTCTTTTTTTTCATAAATTGAAACCCCAATTTTATTTACTATTTTGTTTTTTTTAAAATCTAATAGTGTTTGAATTAATTTATGATTTTTATTTATAAGTAAGTCTTTTGGATAATGTAGGAGGATCGCCTCTAGATTATTTTTATTAAGTTTTTTTATCAAGTTTGTTACACTTAATTTATACCAATCTGATGGNTTTTTAATATCAAAAGGTATTCTAGGTATTTTGNNAATTATTTTNAATTTTTGAACACCAACANTTCCNAAACGTTCTATNCTATCTCCATAAGAAATAGCAGTGTCTAAAGTTTCTATNCCCANNTTTTCAGCTGANACNAGGATATCAATTATATCTTTATCAATTAGTTTTTTTTGATTAACTGAGATACCATAATTCATTCCAAAATTTGCTGTTCCGATAATAAGTTTTTTATTCATATGATAACTTAAACTAATTTTCTTGACCTTTTTCTTTCTCTTTCAATAGAGAATTATTTATATATAATCAAACATATTGATAATTCTTAATTAGANATTTTTATGCAGGAAAATGAGTTCCGATAATAGAAACCAATTCATTGACGCATTAAGAGCTTTTGCTGTTTTGGCTATGATAGTTTATCATTTTGCTTGGGACCTTGGTTT
>FUFK010063550.1_pt1 | contig 24922 bp, 33 predicted proteins | sample 1021851 | NCBI WGS metagenome assembly FUFK01 (sample SAMEA51879418, study PRJEB19060) | metagenome | reverse complement strand
TCGTGATATAGTTCTCCACCACTACTACCATATTTTTTATTCATGGCTCTAACTGTTTCGATATCTTCTTCTGGTTGATGTTTTCTTACAATCACTTCAACAAATTTTTTCATCTGTTCTCTTACATGATTGTAATTTTCTTTTGCTTTGTTATAGTTCTGCATGACAGGACTATCTTCTCGTTCCCAATGCGATTGAAATACATTTGCTATTGCATTTCTTTTTTCAGCGTTGAGAGTTAGTCTTTTTTCTTTTGACATATATTTTCCTTTCGTTAATTATTTTTCTTTTATATCTTGACTTATGGATTGTCAAGCATTATATAGGATATATCAAAATAAAACTTAAATNCCTTACTTTTTATTTTGGTGGGCTTAGACCCTGTATCACACCGCAACTTGTTGCCGTCTTTACAGGGTGCTGATCCCTAGTCACATACATGGGCTAACGAGGTGTTAGGGTGTGTGTGACTAGCGATCAGCTGATCCCTGGTCCATTGATACCCGTGATTATTCCGTGGCCACGTTGATGGACCTGGGATCAGTGCAGTTTAGAATGATTCTAAAAATTATTCTAAAGTAAAAAAAGTTACAAGCCGCAAGCTTCAAGCTTGACATCTAGGATTATCCTGGTATAAGGATAATAAGACCTGGCGGGTGGCAACTGAAACTAGATGAGGCCCGGAGTTTTGTACATAAGTCGTGATTGACGCGCAGTACAGCACGCCAGGCAAAACAGAAAGGAAAAANNATGAAAAAATATATACACATAAATCAACATGTAATTAGAAGCAATGCGAAGAGCGGAAAACGTGAACCTGTCATTACTGTAAAAACTTACAAGACTAATGACTACGGCCACGAGACTATAGTTAACGGGCCCTGCACAATTGTCTATAGCCCTGACAAGCCTCTGAGCTGTGGCGCCAAAGTATGGATCGAGACAGAGGCTGGCGTAACTGTGGTTGACTCAGTCGCTGTAACAACAAAGGAGGTCGCGTGAAAGTAAAAACAGCAAAACAAATTACAGGTGGATTATCAAAGCCGGGCAAGATGCCTGGACACGCTTTTAATTTACCAGCTAAGGCCTGCGTAACTGGATCAAAACTTGTTAAGATTCCGGGCAGTGTTTGCCATGGCTGTTATGCATTAAAAGGCAGGTATAGATTTTCGAATGTACAACAAGCTCTAGACCGCAGGTTAACAGCTATCAATCATCCGCAATGGGTTGAAGCAATGACAACATTAATTAAAAAAGAAAAATTTTTTAGATGGCATGACAGCGGGGATATTCAAAGCTTATATCACTTATTAAATATATTTAAAGTCTGTAGAGCTACACCCGAAACAAAACACTGGTTACCAACTAGAGAAGCTCAAATTATTAAACAGGTTAAACCTGAAGAAGTACCAGCTAATTTAATTATAAGATTTTCATCACATATGATTGATCAAGCTGCGGTCAAATTTTGGCCCTGGACGTCAACAGTTGTTACCGATGGCCAGCACAATTGCCCGGCTACTACGCAGGGCAATCAATGCAAAGATTGTAGATCTTGCTGGAACCGTGACGAAAAAAATGTTAGTTATCCAAAACATTAAAATGACTTTTACTTTTAAACATCCAAAGTATTACAAAGAACTACGCGCGAGCAGACCTGCATCTGATCAGGACCCAGAAGGTTCAAGCAGCAAGCGTCAAGCGTCAAGCAGCAAGGAGAAAACAAATGAGAAAAGAGTGGAGACAAAGCAAAGTAGCAGAGAAAATTCATAATGAATGGTGCAAGGAAAANGGTTATCCGGTTAGAGCAGCAAGCATAAATCCCATAGAGCTAAGGAAGCAGCAAGCGTCAAGCATCAAGAACTACAACAACTCAGATTATAAAGCTTCAAGCAGCAAGCATCATAGCCAATAACGCAAGGTTCAAGCAGCAAGCCGCAAGCAGCAAGCTCCTTGATTCTTTTTCCCTCATAAAGTTTTGGGACCTTGAGACAGGCATCGAAAACTAAGATAAAAGTATTCTCAGGATGCTTCACATGAAAAGCAATTTGATGTGGAGAAAATCTTACTTTGTTATTCTTTGTATATTTTAGTTCTACTGTGAAAAAGTGGCCAGAATTATTATAGCCCAATAGATCAGGAGTACCGGGAACACTAAGGTTTTCAATTCTAATCCAAGATATTTTATTAATTTTTCTTTTAACTTCATGCCAAAATTTTGTTTCTGATTTCACTATGACAGGCTAGTCAATCTTCTTCAAAATTTTACCCATGTTCCAGGATTCTGCTTGGACTGTAAAGACGAGTCTATGTGATTCTCGAAATCCAATTAATTTATTTTCCATTAATTGTAAAGAGGTAATGTCATAAAATTTACCATCAGGTAAAGCTACCTGAACTCTTGCAGACTTAGCCACCTCACCCTTCAGCATCTTATCTAATATCTGTCTTAACAATAAACCATTCATATAACTCTATTTGCTTTATAGTCAAAGTTGTAGTAAAAAGCAAGTATGGGATTACCTAAAAAATTAACAGAAGCACAGGTTAAATTTGCTAATTTACTGGTATGTGAAGAAGGTAGAAAGACAGCAACACAATGTGCAATAGAAGCTGGTTTTGCAAAAGACTCAGCTAGACAATACGCAAGTCTATTACAGAATCCAAAAAAATATCCACTGGTCGTACAATACATAGGTGAACTTAGAGACGAATGGCAAAAGAAATACGAAGTGACTTTTGCAAATCACGTGTCAGAGTTGGGTAAACTTAGAGATGAGGCTAGACAAAAGAAAGCTTGGTCTGCTGCGGTCAATGCAGAAGTTGCGAGAGGAAAAGCTGCGGGTTTGTATATTGAGCAGAAGATAATCCGTACAGGTAAGCTAGAAGACCTAACAACAGAAGAATTAGAAGGACGTATGAAACAAATAATAGATGATTACTCCCCGATTTTAGAAGGTGTTGAAATAGAAGAGTTGAAACAGAAAGTAATCCAAAAGAAAGAATCAACTGAAGAAAAAAAACAGGATCCATCAGATGAGGACTCTCTCCATCTTAAGGATGCAACCCCTAGGGAAGACGTTCCTGTCACTAAATAATTCATCGTTATCTTCATAACTAGCAAACGTCCAAACATACTTATTGTTCTTATCAAATACATAAGCATGAGTTATCATTGTAGATGGTATTAAACCATATGAAGCATGTCTATCCGCATGTCCACTATCACCAGTCGGATCGGCCCAGGTGATTTTGTAGTAATAATATCTTTTCTTCTTTATCACCACAGATCTGTACTTACTCTTCTTTGGAACCATTCTAAACTACACCTTCCATAGTAGGATTATTCTGACATGTATACCATGAAAAAATGGAAATACACGCGCGCGTAGGGAAATTGTAACATTGTAACATCCGTGTAACATTGCCAATGTTACACAAAATTGCTCTAAAACTATTGATATTATTGATCATTTTAAAATTGTAACATTGTAACATTGATTTTTAACTTTTTTTATTTTTTTTATTCATGTGTCAGATGTTTGTTACTATGGAACTGATCCACTCTTTTCAACCATTTAAATGTAAACTGTTGAAAATCCTTATCTTTTACTGAAAATCTTTGAAAATAATTGTCTTTGGTGCACATTAGAATGATTCCAGACTGGATATTTGTACCATATACATGGTTATGAGCCATGGCGTATGCTGCCAGTTGCATGAAGTAATCTTCAATCCACTCTTTTTTCTTAGGCTTGTTGCTTTGCTTAAAATCTATGATAGACTCCCGGCCGTCGTATATTCCAGCTAAATCTGTTGCACCTGCATATAATCCTGGATAGTAAACTGTGATCTCAGACCCCCATATTTCGTCCAAATGACCCCTGATTCCTGATTCCAGTATCACGTTGGCCATAGACCCTGCCTGTTGCCCCAAATCGCTAAAATCGGCATGGTTTTGGCCCAGCAAATAGCCTTCTAGAACTCTATGCATAATACTCCCACGTTCTGCCGCTTGGTCCCTGATTCTTGTAGCTTGATCCTGTCCTACAGATTGTGTCCATTTTGCCAAACTTGCCTTTTTTTCGTCACTTTGTGTAGCAGACAAAATAGTTGTAACACTTGGTAACTTTTCTTCATTTACATCGTAGTGTCTTTGATTGTTGATCAAAGCACGTGTAGATGTAGGGTAAATAAATTTTTTATTCCACTTCATTTTTCTTCAAGAATTTTCCGGTAAAGTGACCTTTTTTATTTCTTATTTGTTTATACTTCTTGTGAAATTGTCTAATATCTCTCATGTTAAAAGAAACTTCTTTAGTTTTTAAATCAACATAAGCTATCTTTATATTAAAACCTTTTAACTTTTTACCTGTTCTACATATCTTTGTGCCATCTTTTCTAGTAGAAAATGTTTTAACATCTACNNNAATNGGNTCNTCNTTTTCTTTNACTANTATAAAATCAATTGGTCCTAGTCCATTNTCAGCAGAATAAACCATGTAACCTTGGTCAATAAAATGAGTTTTAGCTAACAACTCAGACGTTAAACCTTGTCTATGTTTGTCGGGTAACATATTTATTAAGCCTTTCTTCTAACTTATCTTGTACCTTAATTCTATATTTACAGTCCCAATAAGTATTAATAAAATATTCTAGATCACTTTTTCTATTTAACCAACAAGGTATAAACGTTGGAAGATCNCANAGCATCCACTTTATAGTTTTATACCAAAAATAAAATTTGTGATTCCTGTACATGTAACGAATATGTCCATGAAATTTTAGAATTCTTTTAGATTTCTCAAAAGCTTTTACCGCATCGTAGTATAATTCGTTTCTATGATAATCAACTATTTTCTGAAGTCTTGCCATTCTTTAGTTCCTCCATCTTTTTTTCGGCGTCTACTATTTGTTTTTTTAATTTAGCTATCTCTTCACTTAATTTCTTAATTAATCCAACATTTGTCATTACAGTTTTACGCCACATTGCTCTTTCGTTTTGTATTGACTCTAGTCTATCCATTGTATTTTATTTCTCCTTGTGATTTGCAAATCTTACATTGTATAATTCGAACCTTTGACTTACGCACTTGCTGCTTGGTATAACCGTTTCCACGGCAACTTGGGCATATCTTCTTTGCCATAACACTCCTCCATTTGATTTAATAAATTAGTGACGTTTCTTCTAATCATGTGATAATTTAAACCTGCATACTCACATACTCTTGCAAAGTCTTGATTAGGTTGAGTTACGTAATCAATCTCTTCGGATCTTGTATTGTCGTAGTAACTACTAAACTTTAAATACTTAGTTTTAGTTTTTATTGCGTCTTCAATTGACACAACTAAAACGTTTCTCCATAAATTCTTTATGGGATCAAATTGATCAAAATCAATTATCCTTTTTTGATTTAGATAGTTTGCCATTTAGTTTTCTCACTTTCTCGTTAATTATAATATCTAAAGCTTTTGCTCTTGATACTTTTGTGTGCGGTACAATCACAGCCCTGACCTTGTCTAATTTTTCGCAGGAGTCATGTGATAATGCAACCGATTTATATTTACTTATGTCTGTCATTAGTATATCCTCATTCTTTTTAAGCTAATATAGGATTTTTATATTTTTTTACAAGTTTGTCAATGAAGTTTTTTTTAACAGTTTATATTTGTTCACAGGTAGCTCAAACCTGTATGATACCACCTGGATATCCAAAGATAATTAATGACTATTATACTTGCGTAAAACAAGGTTTATTAGAATCTCACGACGTGTTATTTGAAAGAGATTATTTTACGCCGGAGGCTATAGTAGCTAGTAGATTATACCCTCAGTTTAAGTGTGAGAAGTATGTTATACCTCCTAAGAAACCTGGTACGGGCGTTTAGTTTTCTTTTTATTAAATTGTAATATTTCTGCAAATTTTTTTACTGCTTTATGCCATTGATCCTTGATGCCTGGATCTTTAGTCTTGTTATATTTTATGGCTAGTTCGTCTATTTCTCTCTGTGTCATTGGCTCCTTCCTTGACGGTTGTATTTTTTGAACGATCTCTTTGCGTGTTTGTTTAGTTTTTTTGAGTGACGTCTTGGTCTTTTACGAGGCTTGGGTCTAGGTGTAAAATTTGTAAATTTACGTTTTGCCATGTTCTTTCAAAAATGTTTTATCTGCATCAGATAATTGTAAATATCTAATTCTACCATTTATATATTGTTTGGTATCAGAACCACAGTTAGTGCATCTATAAAAATCTGAAACAACTGCAACTAAAATAGTTTCTTCTTGACACTCTTCGCAGTGTCCTTGAACAGTGTCTATATTATTAAATAGTTTTATAATTTTCATACAAGATCCACAGCTCTACCAATAATTGGTTTGTACTTTGTTTTTTTATTTTCTTTGTAAGCCCTCATGTACTGTGCTCTTGGATTAAACTCTACATAAGATGCATGAATCCACCCGCTATTAGGCTCACCTGGAGTATAGAACTCCAGTATTAGCTGATCTGTCGTGCAGTTCATTTTGATCCAATCAGCAACTTCAGCGTTGTCTACTCCAACACATTCGAAGTCTGCGGCCTCGGCCTTGGCATGCTGTGAATTTACAGAGCTACCTATCGCTGCACATAATTCAGGAGAACGATATCCGCTTGTCACCTTGACTCTACCAAAGTGATCACGTACTGGCTGCAAAATATTTTCACACAATGCTTTTAGTTTTTCTATTTGATCTGCATTTGGATTGTTATCTATATCCAAACGTATGGCCGTGTCTGATTTAGTAAGTTCTAATAAACTAAAGTTTCGTGAAAGATTCATTTTTTATTTTTTTTCTATTATATACTTTTTTGCTATCTTTTCTACGTTGATAAAACCTCGCATCTCTTAATTTCTGTGCAAATTTATTTAAACTTTTAAGATTATTGAATAATGATTTTTCTGATGTGTTTTTCACCTAAATATAACTCCGTCTCTGCTTTACCTCTCCAGCATTTGTAAGATACTGACTCACTATATTGTCTTTCTGCATGACGTTTACCTCGAAGACATGCAGCCATAGATTCTTGAATACGATGCTCCTTAATCTCTCCGTTTACAAACATAAGTAGGGCTATCACAGACTCGATCATTGTGGACTCCCGTTTGTATATTTCATTTCACGATTTGCATCTTTTAATTTTTCAATATCAACTAAAACTTTATCCATTTGTTTTCTTAAAAATTCTATGTTGACTTTGTTTAGTGCCATAGACTCTATGTGCTTGTTCAGTTTATCAGTAGTTTTGTAAAGATCTTCGATCATCATGAATTGCTCAGAATCAGCGGGCAGTGATCCTAGTTGTCCACGTGGCCACTTAATTCTAAACTCTGTATTCTCTTCAAGATCTTTCTCCATTATCTGTATACGAGTGTCTGCAACATTTAAACGTTCTATTATTTGAAAGTAACCCATGGTGCCGAGTGCCACAATGATGATTAAAGAGGCAACCGTCTTCATAGGCATTTGGACAGCTGCCTCTTCAGATATGTTGAGTGGTTTTTTAGACATAAATTACTTTGTGAATAACCACTTTACGAATCTTCTCCAGGGCCAACAAATTATGTCCCAGATTTTACAACAAATTTTTTTACATTTTTCAATCATGTTTTTTCTCCTCTATCTCATAAAACATATTATCGGTGTCTTCTGTCACCCATTCTTTACCTTCAACATCCCAATAGGTATTTTGAACTTTATAATCTGGCCATGAATTATCTGTCGTATAATTATTAACGTGCCAAATTATTCTATTGTTTGGTTGAGCTGCATAATTACCGTTATCTAACGCCATTATGTGTGCACATTTGTGCTCTTGCGGAATTTCAGAATGCTCCGTATTTAATATATTAGTCTCTGGATGAGCCCAGTCAATAGTAAAAAGATATTGTCCTTCGTAAAATTTTTTATCTTTTCCTCTAAATTTTCCGTCTATACCAGCCAGGAAATCAAAACAATGGACACTAGGCCAATAGCTGAAACAGTTCCACAGTTGAAGCTTGTCAACTGACATATCTTGCACTTCGGCTCTAGAAAAACGTTTTTGGAAAAACGCTGAGACAGGCAATCTCCAAAAGCACGCACCATTGGGTAACATAATATTAAAAAGGAGCGCACGTCCCGAGATCGAAGTAACCCCAAAGACCACGCAGTCTTCAGAATCTTTAGAATAGTTTTTGTCCAAATCATATAGATACTCTTTTCTTACCTTACAATAAATCGGCGGTATATTAGCATTTAAATAAGACATAGTACATTATTTTATTTCACCCCAGTTGGGGCCAGATTCGTAATCTACTTTATTAGGTACTTCTAAGTCAACTGCATTTTCCATTATGTCTTTTATCTTCGCTGCTTCTAAATCATTTGTCACAGAAAAATCTAATTCGTCATGTATTTGTATGTGAGCTGTAATTCCTTCTTTGTGTAAATCAATCATTGCTCTTTTAGTCATGTCTGCAGCTGATCCTTGTATTAATCTATTTAAAGCTTTGTACGTAAAAGCTCTACGCAAATCATTATTATACCAATAGTTTCTTTTAGGTTTACCATCTTTGTCTTTAATTATGTTATCTTCTAAATCTTTTAGATGTGGTCCCATAGATTGAAGTTCTTTTATTCTCTCATGATCTTCAGGTGGTACATAAGTTCCCCAGTCAGAACCTTTTAGTACAGGTTCGTACTTTGGAAAACGACACCTTCTTCTGAGAAGTGTTCTAACAACTCCTTTGTTTTGTGCTATGTTCATTATTCTATTCATCAATTGTTTTACAAAAGGAACTCTCTTATGATATTTTTGAAACAACTCTTCCGCTTTATCTTTTGATACACCTAACTCTGCCTGGAGTTTTGCTTTACCCATACCATAAAACAATCCTAGATTAATTGTTTTTGCTTGTGATCTAGGTATCTCTGCCATGTCTGCAACTATCTTGTGAAAATCTGCACCGGCATCATTTTTATATTCATTTGCAATTGCATAAGCTGTCGGTAGTTGTGCTTTTATTCCGTAATGTGCAACAAGTCTTGGTTCTTGTTGTGAATAATCAAAACAAGCCCACTTCATTCCCTCTTCAGGTATAAATAGAGATCTAAGCATTGGTCCTGTTACTGGATCTCTCGCAGGTATTTGCTGTAAGTTTGGATTATGATAACTAAATCTACCTGTAACTGTGCCTCCATCATCAGATCTAATTTGATTTATATCTGAGTGTATTCTTCCACAATATTCATATTTAATTATTGAATCTATAAAAGTTGTTCTAACCTTGTTTATCTTTCTAGCTTCTGCTATCATTCGAACTAGTGGATGTTTATGATTAGCAATAAAATTTTTTGTAAATGATGGTTCGTTTGTTTTCTCAGTTCTGGAATATTCTAGTTTTAACTTATCAAAGAGTGGTGCAATGCTTCTTGCTGCCATTAATTGAATTTCTACTCCACTTTCTTTTTTTATTCTTTGGAGTAACATATCTTCTTGTAGCTGTAGTTGTCGCTTCAATTCATGGGCTCTGCTCACGTCCACTCTCACTCCAAGAAATTTCATGTCAACAAGACAAGGAAAAAGATCAGTCTCCAAATTAAATATATCTTGAAGATCGTCTTCTATAATTTGCTGTTTAAATTTTTGCCAAAGTTCTAAGGTTAGTTCAGCATCTCTCTCTGCGTATTCTCCAACTTCCATGGCAGGTAACTTCCACATGTCTGCTTTAGGATCTAATCCTCTTTCCTTTGCGGCTTTTAAAAGTTGCGCTTCACTTTTTCCTCTGCCAAGAAAACTCCATGAACAAGCATTTAAAGTATATTGGAATCTATTTTCATCAACCAGAGATGCAGCTATCATTGTATCTACAATTAAACCATTGATTTTAAAATTTAATTTACGTATCCAACATACGTCATACATAGCGTTGTGAAATATTTTTGTACCGGGTGATGCACATATATCTTTAAACCACAATAATACTTTGTCTCTATCCATATTGGGTCCCTCACCATGTGCAATTGGAAAATAACCTTTCCAACCATCAACGGCTACTGCTATACCAACTATTTCACCATTGTTTCTCATGACTCCCGAACCCAGTTTCTTTAGATCTGGATCTCTTGTCTCCAGGTCAATTGCTATTTCTTCTGCATGTCTTAAATCTGGAAACTCTTTTGGTGGAATCCATTCAGTCTGTGGTAGAATCATTTTTCATTACCCTTCCTATTACAAAATAAATTATAGTTCCAGCAATCATTATTGCGATGATACCCATAAGTAACATCCCAAAACCATACAGAGCTGTCATTTTTTATCTTTCAATTTTTTTATTTCTAAATCACAATAGTGTTTAATTTTTTCAAGATCCTCTATACCATTTTTGTGTAAATATCTACAGACATATTTCACAACGTTACCTTGAAAAAAAGATAAATCATTTTTTGAAATAAATTCGTAAGGTTGAATGTGAAAGTCTTTATAATGACTCCCACCTACCTGGCGTTGTTGAGGAAAAGAATCCTTAAATATATCTTTGTTTGTCATAATTGATACTCCTTGTCTTTGTCTTTTGTTTTTAGTTTATATAAATTATTACGAGCTCTTGTAATTCCAACATACCAAACACGATGTTCTTCATCACTTTTTGCCATGCTTCTTCTTATGGAATTTTTTATTTTTTCTCCTTGATGCATGCATAAAATTACATTATCCTCTTCACCACCTTTTATTGCATGAATTGTAGAAACCCATATTCTCGCACGTTTATCTAAATTTTCTTTTTGATTAAGTAAATTTTGTATATAATTTTTTTCTTTTTCGGGAACTTTAGTAAACAAATCATACCAATTTATTTTCTCAGTAACTTTTTTCTTATCAGTCAATTCTAGTATATCTTTCCACTCTTTTTCTTCTAATTTGTCATTATTGTTGACCCATCTATTATAGTTTTGTATTTTTCTATATAGTCTTACTTTGTAGCTTTTACCTTTATTGCTTTGATAATATAAATTTTTCTTTTTTAATTCCTCCATTATCTCTATAGCTTTATCTTTGGTTCTAGTTAAGATTAACCATTTACCTTTTGTTAAATCTACTTGCCCAAGATTAGATATGTATTGTGCTGTGCCTTTATAACTTCTTGGTTCATATGTTTTATTAAATTTTATTCCACGTATCTTGGTTATTGGAGAAGTTGCTGCTGCTTGCACTACTTGTGATACACGTTTTGATTTTTTTAAAACTTTTTCTTTTGCCTCTTCTATTATAAATTTTTTAACATCAGCCCCAGCCCATGCAAATATAGCCTGATCATCATCCCCTGCTAGATATATATCTTTAGTTGTTTCTTTTATTTTTTCATACAATTTCCATTGTAGTGGCGATAGATCCTGAGCTTCATCAATAAACACCACATCAAATTTTGGAATTTTATCATAATCAATTAACATTTGAATCATGTCATTAAAATCATACAGTTTGTGGTAAGCCTTATAGACTAATAAGTTTTGATAAATATGATTTAAAGTATTCCAATTTATTTCTTTTCTATCGTGTTCTGCTAAATCAAACTCTTCCTCTATATCTATATTTTTATTTATTGCTCTATTAATTAATTGAAAGTATGGATTGTTACATGTTAAGTATGTAGATTCTTCTTCATTATATTTGTCAGAATATGAAACCCGTATACCTAGTCTCTTACCTAATAATTCATAATGCACAGGTTGCATAACATTTTCTTCTTTTANCTGTAATGTTTTGTATGCAAAAGAATGAAACGTTTGAAAGTATGGTAATTTTTTATCTGATACAGGCATTCTTTCTCTTGCTTCTTTTGCAGCTTTTCTTGTAAAAGCAAAATAACCAATACGGTCTAATCTAGTTCCTATTCTTTGATAGGCTCTAGCTCTGCTAATTAATCTATATGTTTTACCGGTACCTGGGGGACCATAATATTTATATATCATGCTATGTCCTCTTCATCGTATTCCATAATTTCGTTTGGCGCTTCTTCTTCTTCAAACTTAACACTGTCTATTTCTAACACCCACAAGTTTGGATTAGGATTCTTTTGATCTTTTTTCTTTGGATATCTTTTTTGTTTATACTTAGCTTTAAAATTATCTTTCACATATTCTAAAGTTTTATCACTCTTCATTGTCCAACCACTTCTTTGCAATTCTTTAAAAAAATGTGACCATGTAAAGTATGCTAGTTTAGATTCATCATCTATATAAACAGACCCTTGAGAAAAAGATAAATAAGAATTTGCCTCCGGTCCATTTATCCAATCTTTTATTTCTTTAAATAAAATTCCAATTGGTTGTGTTTCTTTTTCTGGAAACTCTGGATTTGCAGTGGATAACAAACCGTTTATCATTTGTGTAAACTTAGTATTTTTAATTGTAGGTGGTAATATGTTAGCGTGTGCTGCTAACAAAGATTTAATTCTTTTTTGATCAATTAAGTATTCAATATTTTTTGCATGTATTATTTTTATTTTACCACTTGGCATTTTAACATGTATGTCATACGCAGGATCTGGTTTATATTCCCACTTGGTTACAGTTACTATCTCTGGCCAATCACCAAACACCTGTGATCCAATACCATACTTTCTAGATATACAAATATTTTTATGACAGTTTGTATTTACAGGTTTACCATGACACTTAAAACCTTTAGTTTCTTTTTTCCAAAGTTTTATTTTTTCATCTATCTTTCGTGTGTCCCAACTTTGATCATATAAAATTAATTCTTCTGCTTTTCTTTTTACTTCTGTTTCCCACTTATCAGAATATTTTTTCTTAGCCCATACCATTATGTTATATAAAAATTCATCTCTTCCATCTGGTAGTCTGTCGTATCTACCACCTAACTCTGAATCTACATAACTCCCATCTCTTAACTGTCCACAAATTATACCAAGACATGGTGGTCCATCTTTAAATTCATTATCTTCACCTTGTAAAACTTCTTGTATTGAATCTGTGCCAATGTTTTTTAGTTCGTCTCTGCTTCTAGCATTTAAACTTACACACTTCATAAAAGTATCGAAGTCCATTTCTTCTCCACTTGGATACAATGCAACCCTTTGATCTTTGTTAAAGTATGGTAGATTTATAAAATGACCGTTTGATTTGTTTCCATCTTGTGATTTTAATGTTGTTTGTTTTGGAAATATTTCAGTCTTCGCGGGTAATCCTAATATGAATAACATATTATCTAAAAATTCTCTTATGTCTGATGCTTTTACTTTTTCTCTTGCAAATACATACAAGTGTAAACCACCGCTTTTTGATTTTATTGGTATCAGTGGTAATTCTTTTTCTGCTATTACTTTTAAATATTTCTCTGCTTTAAAATCAGAATAGTTTCTTGGATCTATATCTATTGCACCAAACACTGCATTGTCATCATCATCACAAGGTTGAATACCCATTGATCCTTTACCTTCTAAATGATTTATATAATCTTCATCAGTTACCGATCTTTTTGTCCAACCATAATCTTTGTTGTCAAATTTTATTTTACCAGTAGCTGGATCTTTTATACCTTTAGATATGTCACAATATCCAAAATTACGTTTTAATCCTGTAAATACATGTATGAATTCTTTCATTTTAAATAGGGCGGCTTCAGTCTCCCTAAACCGCCCCACTCCTAGGAATTATGCAATATCTTCTTTTGCACTATCAACCTTTTCATACTTAGGTTGAGTTGAACCTTTAAAAGCCTCTGATTGAAGCTTTTGTGCCATTTGATACACGGATGCATCATCTTGATTAGACATTTCTAACATTCTAACTTTTGATGGTTTATATACATGCCAGTTTTTATCACCCCAACTTTTACCTGCTGTCTTTAAGTTAAAGACTGCTGCGTATGCTGCTGGTCTGAAAGTACCTTTATCATCTGATGATCTCAAGTTTTGAATTAAATTATTTAACTCTCTACCTGGAGTTAAGTTAGATGATCTCATTGGTATAACAGCTTTTCTTGTTTCGCCATCAACCAATGCTAACACATAAAAGTACATGGTCTTTTCTACATAATTACCATTTGATAATCTGTATTTACCATTTCTTTCTTCTATTGCATCTTTTGGTGGTTCCATATGAGTTCCAACTGGTGCCAGTGCACTGTCTCCTCTCTCTTGCCACTCTGGATATCTAGTCTGCGAATGACAAACGACTACATCTAATCCTTTATCACCACTTACCAGGTTACCAAAACTACTAGAATATATCATTCCAGGTTCTGCACCTTCGACATATTTAGCGCTTTGTTTGTTGCACTCAGGTGACAACTGATGAAGTATTTTTAAAATAGGTGTTGATGTATCACCTTGTTTTATTTCTTCAGTTCCTTTACCTGAGTCTGCTCTAAGATTTATAGCAGCTAGTGCGCCTGCACTATTTTTTTTGACTACGTCAGTATTTGACATGTTTACTCCTTATTGTTTATTGTTTATCGTTTAACTTTTGGTTTTTATTTTCGTTTGATTTCCTTCAAACGTCCAAAAAAGATCTTCTGGAACTTCTTTACCTTTGTTCTTCCAATCTTCCATGGTTACTTTTAGGGTCATGGCATGAACTGCTTCTTTTTGAGAAGGCTCATAACCTTGACCCTTTGCAAGGTTGACATAAGTCATTGCCTTGTTTTCTTCGCCTTGACCAAAGTTAACTGTGATTTCATTTTTCACAATGTCACCCAGGCCATTGTCTCGAAGCCATTGTATTGCCTCAGCTTTTTTATCAGCTTTCATCGTGGCACTGTACACTTTTTTAATTGATAGTTCCGAACCATCTTTTAATTTAACTGTACTCAAATTCATCTTATTCATAATTTCTGGTATGGTAAAATTATTAATATATTTCTCTTGTGCTTTTAACTCTTTAAGTTTTGATTCTGCAGCTAAAACCTGTGCACCAACAGATTTTAATTGTTCAATTGCTTCAGATAATTCTGTTGGATCAAATACATCAACTTGATCTGGTGCATCTTGTCTTAAATTAATTGTCATACATTTTCCTTTCGTAAAATGTATATATAGGATAATTTTATAGTGTCAACTACTTTTGATGAATATTTATTTCTATTGGATAATAAGTTTTTTCTTGTCTGTCCCACTTCAACAATTTGTATTTACCATTCGTTATATCAGAGACAACTGAACAAACAACTCCTATTATAGCTGGATCTCCTGATAATAAAAGATAATCGTCTGACGTGAAGTTTTTTAGAAGCGTTCTAAGTTTTATAATTAATGGTCCTGGTGATAAAATAATTTGAGAATACATGGGAAGAAGAGTCTCAATATCGCCATATTTCTGTGCGCCTAAAACGTTATATTTTGGTTGACCTGTTTCTTTATCCACAGGAATTTGTTGAGTTAAATATACTTTGCTCATTGACTATTTCTTTTAATTGTATATATACATTTTTAGAAAGAAAAAGCAAATTATGTTCTACAAGTTTAAAACTAAACCATATCAACATCAACTTGATACTTTAAAAGAATCTTGGGACAAAGAAAACTATGCTTATTTTATGGAAATGGGCACAGGTAAATCTAAGGTTTTAATTGATAATGCATCTATGTTGTATGACAGGGGTTTGATAAATGGTTTATTATTAATAGCACCAAAAGGTGTATATAAAAATTGGTATGACTCTGAAATACCTACGCATATGGCAGATCATATAGAGAAAAAAGTTGTGTTATGGAAAACATCTGACAAGTCTATTAAACAAAAAAAAATATTAAATACATTATTTGAAACAGGAACTGACTTTCATATTTTAATTATGAATGTAGAGGCTTTTTCTTCTGGTGATGGTACAGCTTTTGCAGAAAAATTTTTATCTTGTCACAAAACAATGATTGCAATAGATGAGTCTACTACAATTAAAACACCTAAATCAAATAGAACTAGAAATATTGTAACCTTACGTGGTCTTGCAAAATATAGAAGAATATTAACAGGTTCTCCTGTAACTAAATCACCGTTAGATTTATTTTCTCAATGCGCTTTTCTTGATCCCTGGCTCCTGGGGCATGAGTCTTACTGGACATTCAAATCTCGTTATGCAGTTACCAAAAAAATATTAACCAACGGTAGACAGGTAGAAATAGTTGTAGGCTACAGACATCTTGGTGAGTTGTCAGAAAAGATAAAACCATTTTCAAAAAGAATATTGAAAGAAGATTGTTTAGATCTACCTAAAAAAACTTGGATGAAACATACAGTAGAACTAACTAAAGAACAGAAAAAAGTTTACAAACAAATGAAACAAGAGGCGATTGCATTTTTAGATGGTAAGATGCAATCATCTGCAACAGTTATGACCCAACTTATGCGTTTACATCAAATAACTTGTGGTCATTTTACAGCAGATGACGGTACTATAAAAGATTTACCATGTAGTAGATTAAACGAATTGATGGAGGTATTAGAAAAAGTAGAGGGCAAAGCTATTATCTGGTCACATTACACACATGATGTAAAAAGAATTATAAAAGAAATACAAAAACAACATGGAGAAGAATCTGTTGTAGACTATTTTGGTGAAACAGATCAGGAAAGTCGGTCAATTAATATAAAGAGATTTCAAACAGATGACAAGTGTAGATTTTTTGTAGGAACCACACACACGGGCGGGTATGGTATCACATTGACTGCCGGTAGTACAATGATTTATTTTTCAAATGGTTATGATTTAGAAAAAAGACAACAGTCTGAAGCTCGTATAGATCGTATAGGTCAAGAAAAACCTATGACATATATTGATATTATTGCAGAAGAAACGATTGATGACAGAATAGTAAAAGCTTTACGTAATAAAGTTAATATTGCAAATCAAATTATGGGTGAAAATTATAAAGAGTGGATTTAAAAAAATCCTTTATCAAAAACTTTTTCCAACAGCAGAAGTGATACTGCCCCAACAGTACCCAATAACACCCAATAGATCTTGTCTATCTTACCGCCCAAATCGTGTATACCATCATGCATATGTTGAACATCTTTTTTTAATCCAGTTATATATCCGTATATAGAAAGCAAATGCTCTCTTGTTGTTTTGGGTTTTAATTTATCACCATTTGGCATTATGCTAATCCTCTTTGTCTTAATCTTATCATCTTTTCTTCCTCAGACAATAAAGCATTTTCACTCATGGTTAATCCTTGATTCATGGCCCCTGGTGCTTGTGTTATTTGATTTTGAATGTACTAATGCTGGATCTTTTGGCATTGGTTGTTCTGGTAGCGTCATTGACTGTTTACCTACCTCTGCAGATTTCTCAATTATGTAATCATTTGGATCTATTATAAAATCTTCATTTAATCTTTGTTTATATAGTCTCTTTTCTATTTTATTTATTGTTTTTTGTATTCTTTTTGTAAGTGGATTTTCTATCCCATAGGTTTCCGACAGTCTTCGATACGCTTGTCTCATACCTTCCGTAACTCCTAAAGGTTGAAATCTATCTGCATCTAAATATTTATATATATTTTTTCTATTTCTAGCATCAAACTGTTCAAGTATTTCTTTATCTCTCATACCCAAAACTTTAGCAGCATCTATTTGTCTTTTTAATTTATTAAAAGACTCTAATCTTAAATTCATAGATTTTACATACTGTTGAATTATTTTATTCTCGTCTTCTATTGGATCTCCTGTAAGAGTTCCTTCAAATATCATTCCTCTTTCTTGATCCGTTGCATCTAAAAAATCACCAATATAAAAGTTTAAAGTTCTAGGTATATCAAGTGGTATTTTTCTAGCACCAAAAAATCCCATCAATTCATCTGGTATTTCATATCTTGTACCGTATTGAGTTTTACCTGTAGCAGATTTATATAATCTTTTTAAAGCAGGAAAGTTACCTGGAGATAGTGCGTAAGTTACATGTTTCATTGATTTAGATATTTTATCTCCTAAAAGATCTCTCTCATTAAATACTTTATTACCTTCTTTATCAAATCCATTTCTTGCAAATATATCTAGCACAGCACCAACATAAATAGATTCACTGACAAATGGTTGTAAAGCATTACCTATGGCATTTACGAAACCTTTGGCTACACCTTCTATTAATGGTTTTTCATCTTTAGCATCTACTTCAGCCAATACAGATTGAATTGGATTGACCACAGTGTCATAAAAAAAACCATGACTAAAATCTATATATTTATATTTACCATTTTCATAAACAGGCAGTATTGTGTTATCTCTTGACCAAGAAGGGATAAATTCTCTCATCGCTTCTGCAACATCTCTACTTATTCCATACATACCTCTTACTCCTTCGTAAGCAACTGTTGGAACAGCAGCATATGTTATAGCCTGACCTGTCATTCTTCTATATCCAATGCTTGATCTTACGGGATCTTTTATTTCTTTTATACTTCTAGCTGTTGAATTTGCAGCTGTTCTGTATATTTCTGCAGGGAAAGATCCAAAGTTTCCTAGTGGAGATCTTCTTACACCTTTTACAAAATCAGATACGTAAGCGTAGTTTGGAACTGTTTGTCTTACAATACTTGCAGCTTCATCCCATATTTGTAACGTGTCTGGAACTTCTTTTATAAGTCCTTTATTTTTTGCAGCTTTAAAAGCCTCCTCTAATTTATGTGCTTCTGCTAAAAAATTATATACTCTAAACCAATCATCACCTGCAACATATGCATCTTGTGCTATACCAAAAGCTTTTTTAAATGGTTTCGTAAAACTTTCAAAAACTTTTCTCATAAAATCATCTACATTGCCACCACTATATTTTTGAATATCTTGTAAAACACCCTCTATATCTCTAAAAGTTGTACTTTGATTGGTAACTCCTTTCTCCAATAAATATTTATATAATTGTTGACCTGCAGGTATATTTCTAAAATTTGGATTACCAGTTAGTTTATATAGAACTTGTGGTTGTATAGTTTGTAAAGATTTTCTGTGAAATTCTAATATTTTTCTTGGATCTATAAATATATTTCCACTATGTATTGTTGTTAAAAATGAAGAGGAAAAGTTTCTCATTTGAGTTAACGGACCTAAAACTGTTTTACCTATTTGTGTTAAACCTTTAGGTAATAACACTAGATATCTATACGCTGCTGATTTAGTTAAACCACTAGATACCAACTCGTCTCCAAGTTTGATAGCATCAGCCCACTCTTTTGTTGTATATAATCCATCTAATGGTGAAGTATATAACTCATCAGACAATCTTGTTTGTAATTTTAAACCTCTAGGATCTTTTATAATCTCTTTATTAGGAAATGCTTGTCTTGCTTCATCATAAGTTTTTCTAAATATACCTCTTCCACCTTGAGATATTTCTGCATCACTAGATTGTTTTAAAAAATTATAAAAATTATCTCTAGCTCTTATATTAGCAAGATCGCCCATGGTATTATATATTAATTTTTTTGCATTTTTATATTCACCAAATAAATTTTTAAAAGCCTGTAGATCAGATTTAGTTTGTATTAAACCACCTATTTTATCTGCTTTAAATTTACCACCAGCAGTTATGTTTTCTCCAATATTTTTTATAATAACAGATTTATCGTCCAATATATTAGCTGTACCTAATGGAAACGTGGGTTGCTTATTGATAGGATTTATTTCCATATTTTTTAATATATTATTGACAATGTCCTCAGCTTTTGTAGGTCCAATATTTACACCATTTGCTCTTCCATATCTTTGTATGACTTGTATCACTTCATCTATTGATTCTCTTGTAGGTATGTAACCATCAAATAAACCTTTGTTTAAATCTATTAATTTGTAATCAGATGATAGAAAGTTATTGACTCGATCAAACATAATATCATTAAATTCTTTTGCACCTGCATTTATGTTACCACCTTGAAGAACAGCATTTTTTAAATCAGCTGTTGTTGTTCTAAATTTAACAGCACTATCTATTACTCTATTGATTGTGCTTTCAGATACTCCTAACTTTTTTAAAGACTGTGTAAAGTCAGATAAAACTTTTTGATTAAAACCATTAAAAAATATTTGTTCATCTACGACAGCGTCTTGAGTTTTAGTCAAAAAATTAGCTATCATTTTTGATATAGTGTCCGGCTCTACTCCTTTACCTGCGGCTCTAGTTTCTTTTGATATTAATTTTAATGCATCATCTATATCTCTTGCAAAGTCATCTGCCATCATTTTACCTGCAGATCTACCGCCTTCTAATTGTTGTACGCCCTCAAATAGTTTTTGATGTTTACTGCTTCTAGACCTAAATTGTTGTGCAAATTTATCTATAAATCTTTCAATACGTGAATTACTAAAAGCAAGGTCTTTTCCTTTAGACGCTATCAATTTACCTGCTTGACCTAAACCATACACGAAAGGTATTATTGGAAAAGCATATTCAGATGCAAATAAAAATTTATTATTTAATTGTCTTAACGCATCCTCTGCAGCATCATCTTTTTCTTCTCTATCCAATTCTGTAGGAATAAAATCTATAAAATCACCAAATGTTCCTATATCTTCCACTTTAGCAACAAGTGCTCCTGCTCCTATCCCACCTCCTACGGCAACTCCAACCCACTTTGGATATCCTGCAGCCGTATTTAATTGTGCTGCTTTTCTACCAGATTCCAATAAATTATCGTTACCTAAAGTTTTGGTATACTTTTTATTTTTAACGGCCTTTGCAAGAACACCTGCTAATTCATCCGCTTTTGTTGCAAGAAAAGTTGTTGCTGGAATTGTTGTTTTTGATGCTATGGTTCCTGCTCCGTACAGCTGTGTTAACGCTTCTAGTATTCTACCTGCAGCTGTTTGTCTTGCTGCTTCTTCTGATTGTTTTTCCATGATACCTAAAAAAGTATTTTCAAAACGATCGTTGAATTTTTGAGTTGCACTTCTATCTACTTCTATTCCTTCCTCTTGTAGTGCATCATACACAAGTGTACCAAAGTTAATTACACCTTTTGGTATTTTAATTAATCCACTTTGTATTGCTGACCCTATTGATTGAGATGTAGTTACTTCATTAAATTCCTCTGAAGGTATACCAATAGATCTTTCTTGCTCTTTAACATTAAATGTTCTTTCATCTTCTTCTACAACAACAGTTTCTTTTTTAGCTGGTGCTTTTGGAGAAATAATAAAATCTGCAATCTTTGGCATTGCAGCTTTTTTTTCAAATTTTTCTACTTCTTTTCCTCTTTGTCTTATTTCTTTTTCAGATACACCTTGATCTTTTAATTCTTCTTCTGCTATTCTTTTTACGAAACCAGAAAAACCTTCTTCACTTAATATGTTAAGAAATTTTTGTCCCTCTTTAACACCGGAGGTAATTTCTTCTCTTTCTTCTTCTGTTGGATTTAAGAGTTTACTAAAAAGACTTCTTTCAGCCATCTATCCTCCTATTCTGTAGCTAGAGGAATAAAACTTGTTCCATTAAATGTGTAAAATTTTTTACTATTTTTTTCAAAGTAAACAAAACTTGGTTCGTAATCTACCGCATCTTTTTTATCTTTTAAAATAAGATTACCTAATTCATCAGTTGTTGTTGATCTAGGTTCAATTGTTTTATTAGATTCATCTATTTTTGTTCCTTCAGGTAATTTACTTCTTTCCTCTATATATGCTGGAGCTGTGTATATATCAAAAGTGCCTGAACCATCTAATTCTTTGTTTTGAGCTATTAAATCAGATGTATCTTTTTCTTTTTTTCTTCTAGCTATTTCTTCCGGAGAATCTGTTAAACGATAATTTTTAAAAAATCTATTTTTAACTTCTTCTACAGCTTCAGGTCTAGTTAAACCACTTTCCATTAATATTGCTATGTCCTCATCATATTTTCCAGCTTTTATATCTTGTTGTAAAGTTAATTTTTGTAACTCAAATCCTTTGTCTTTTAAGTCTTGTCTACTTTTTTCTGCTATTTCAGCTCTTTTAAATTCAATATCTCTTTCCATTAAACGTTTAGCATCTAAATCTTTAAACAATTGATCTGTTGGTCCTTCAAAAGCTTTAGCTAAATTAGCTATAGTACTACCGCCTCCTCTTTCAGACATACCTCTTAAACCACCTTGTATGGCTAATTTATATATTGGATCAATTCCCGATCTATTATATTTATCTTGTGCAGCTTGAATTCTGTCATCAAAAGACATTTCTTTATTTGTAATAGAGGGTGCAGAACTGTTTACAGAAGGCATTTCATTTTTCATAAAAGGTAAATCACTTACTCTAATATTTTCAGCTTGAATTCCCGCACCGCCACCTATTTTGTAGTCTTGTCTATCCTCTACGTTAGACATAATACCATTCATGTTGGTGTTGCCACCTCTTCTAAACATAGGTCTTTTGTATACGTTACTCACTTATTATCCTTTTATCTTAATGCACCATAGATACCAGCAGCTGTTGCACCTGCTGATAACGCAGTTTGCAATGGTGATATAGATGGCATTATTTCTTGTACTGTTCTTCCAGGGTATCCTGCAATTAATCCAGTTACTCCCTGTCCAAATATTTCAGCTCCTTTTAATTGTTGAGTCAATTTTTGTTGAGCAAGTTGTTGTTGAGCTAATAATTCATTTTGTTTTTGTTGTTGGCCTAATGATCCTAAACCAGTCAATCTAGAAATATCCGCACCCATTAATTGATTTGCTTGTTGAAATCCTTGTTGCATTAGTTGTGCTTGTAAAGCAGCTCTGTTTCTATCTGATGCAGATTTAAATTCTGCTTCTGCAATACCTTGTCTTGCACCACCAAACGCACCTGCCTGAATGGCATCGTCTCTAAATGAACCAATACCTTTTTGAGCTTGTATATCAAAATCTTCTAGAGTCGCATCAATTACATCTTGTTGAAACGGCGACATGTAATCTTTGTATGCCGTAGGACCTCTTGCAGCCACATCAGCTGCTTGTAATGTAAGAGGATCCATTTGGGCAACAAATTGTTGACCATATGCTTTTGAAAGATCTGCTCCTCTAAATTGACCTACTGATTTTTCAAGTAGATCTAAAAATGTTTTACCTCTTGCTTCAATAAATTCTGCTGGAGCTGTTCTTGTTGTTGTTACTTCAGCCATTAAACTCTTCCTCCGTTTTCAAGTTTTTTCATCATATCATACATACGTTGTGCACCCAAATTAACGTTTCCGTCACCCATTCCTCTTACAGCATCAGCTGTAAACACAAATTCATTATTTGACAACATAGCAGGTATGTCGTCTGCTTTCTCTTTTATACCAACTGGAGGAATAAATCCACCTGTTTTTCTTAGATCTAGCTCTGTTACACCAGCTTTATTTCGATTTAATGGTAGGTCCATGATGCCTGCTGCTTGCATAGCGTTATCTTCTGCGCTATCTCCCATAGCGTAACCTATCCTGCCACCTTTAGCTTTGTTTTGTCTTAAAAAATCATCAAATTTCTCTTTGTCTAAGAAATGTAATTTTTCGTATTCTTCTCTTAATCTGTTTTTAAATAAATCTCTTGAAGCTCCTTTATCACTCATTCCAGGCATTGCCATTTTAAAATTGTCATACATTTTCATTAATTTATTTAATCTAACACTGCTTTCATTTCTACCTGGTAATGGCTCTCCTAACTCTCCTCTTGCAAGTCCTGGTGAAGTTTTCTCTAAATCTTTTTCATTTTGAAATTTTGGTTTTTTTGGAATAATAATTGATTTTATTCCTTCATCTTCGGTTCCTTCAGCATAACCAACTCTACCACCTTTACTAAGCGCTGGTGAAGCAACACCCGTTTGTCCACCACCAAAAGTAAAATCAGTTGGTAAATTTTTTTGACGCATTCTTTCTGTTGGATTTATATTTAAATTAAAAGGTGTTCCACCATCAAAAAAAGATACATTATAATCTTCCTCTAATTTATCTTTTTCTGCTTGTGTCATTTTCATCAAAGCATCATAAGATAAATCTGGTCTTCCTAATTCTTTTGCGTAGTCTATGTAAAGAGTATCATCAATAGCTTTTTGTAGATCCTGCATTGATTGATTAAATAAATCAGGATTAACTTTTCTCTCTTTAAGAATTTGTCTGTATGTCCCTATCTCACCACCTACTTCTCCTCCAGGTCCTAAAATTCCACTTGTAGGCATTCCAGGAGGTGGACCTGATTGAACAGGTGCAGGTGCTGCTTTAGGTGCAGGCGCTGCTTTGGGTGTTGTTGGCGTTCTTGCTAAATAATCTCTAAATCTTTGTCCTAAAGATCCTCTATTAAAATTTACTCTTCCACCTGTTGCATAACCACCTTGTCCCGCTGTATATTCAGAAACATCTCTTTCAACTAAATCAGGTATTTCTGCAGGATCGTAACCTAAATTTTCGTACGATGAATATAAATACCTTCTAAGTGATTCTACATTTGTAGTTGCTTCAATAGCTTCTTCGTCACCTTGTTCTACTGCTGCTGCTAAACCTGATAGACCACCAACAGCTGCTCCAACTTTTAAAGCGTTTANAGCTTTTTGAGCGCCTGATATTTTATCAGTAGCTTTTTTTGCTTTGAATAAATTAGAAAATGTTGGAGCTGCTTTATTAAATAAACCTTGATATCCAGCTAATCCTGCTGATTGTCCAAAAGCCATGGGTGCAAAATAAAGCATTGCTGCTTTACCCACTGGAGACTTTGCAACGTTTTTTACAGTCTTAGTAACTTTTTTAATTGCTTTTTTAAGACCACCAAACAAAGCTGCTTCACGAGGAACAACATCCATTATTCCACCGCCTTGTCTTAACTGTCTCTCCATTTGTGATCTACTTATAGTCATATTATTCGTCTGATGCCGTTCCTAATGGTGGCATTGCTGCCACTTTAATTTTTAAAGATCTTGTAATGTATTCTCTTTTTGTTGGAGAATTTGGATCTGCGATATCGT
>FUFK010045497.1_pt1 | contig 24925 bp, 15 predicted proteins | sample 1021851 | NCBI WGS metagenome assembly FUFK01 (sample SAMEA51879418, study PRJEB19060) | metagenome | reverse complement strand
ACAAAACGCCATTTCTGAATTTTGACAGACCCGTCGAAACTCCGGAGTGGCTTTTGTTGATGGTGATGTGATGATGCTTTGATGAACATGCCTGTCGACCAAGAAATTCATGACACTATACTTTCGTTTAGAAGGAATAACTCTTCCGTGGCTCGCTCTGTTAGGGCTTGGTAGCGATGGGCTTCCTGATGTTGCGGACCGGTTCGGGTTGAGCGATGGGCTGTCGGACGGTTCGCACAGGTGGCACTTGACCCGCCAGCGGTCGAGCGCTGGTCATCGGTGCTCGCATATTGCCCAAGCCGAGGCGTGGCTCTTCCTGGGCTTGTTGGCCCATGAGGCCGCGAAGTGGTCGGCCAGCAGCGGCGCCCAACCCGTCAGGGCGTGCACCGAGGGCTGTCGGGTCCATGGCGCCCGCTCCAAAGGCAGCGGGGGCTTGTCCGGAGATGGATTGCATCCACTTCTGTCGCTTTTCTGCCCGTGTATCGGTGGCTTGGAGCGAACTGAATTCCTGTTCTCGCGTTCGGAGTTCGGTTTCGTCGGCGTCGATTTCGCCCTGAATTTGTTCCGAAACGGCTTCCCGCATCTTTTCCTCCGCCATTTCCTTGAACGAATCCATCTTTTCGGCAAGCCCCTTGAGGCGGTCGCGAATTTCGGCTCGCTTGAGGCCAAGTTGGGCTTCGATTTCTGCACGGATTTGTGCTTCTCGCTTGCGAACATCGATGAGCGCTTTGTTGCGCATGATCTCTTCTCGCTTGTCCAACTGGCGTTCGAGTTGTGTGGCGACTTCCTCTTCCTTGCGGGATTTGAAATCACGCAGACGCTCTTCCATCTCCACTTCGAGTTCAAGCGCCGTTTCCTCCTTCAGCAGGTCGAGGTCGGTATCGTGGGTCAAGCGCTCGTTGCGCAATTGTGCATCCACCTCTGACATGATGGCCTTTCGAGCGGCTGCTTCTCGGGATTGGAATTCAAGGTCAAGGCGTTCGGTCCAGTCTTTCTTGTTGACGCTGTATTGCGCTTCCAACTGTTCGCGGAGCTCGGCCTCTCGCTCGTAGCGATAGCGGGAAAGCCGGTTTTGAATCTCCGCTTCTCGTGCGTGTCGGTAGGAACTGAATTCGTTCTCCATTCGGTGTTCGAGTTCTGCCTCAATCTCCGTTTGCAAACTCCTTGAGATGTCGTCGATGGCCTTGCTAAAGGTCAGGTCATACTTCGCCTTCAAGCGAGCCTTTCGCTCGGCCAGGCGTTCGGCCTGTTGTTCGTTGAGTTGCTGTTCGATTTGGCCTCGGAGTTCATCACGGCGCTTGCCGATGGCCAATTCCACGTCCTCACGCATTCGTTCCTCGAGGTCGTCGGTTTCTCGTCGGAGTTGCTGCTCAATGTCAACCTGGAGTTGCTGAGCGATGTCTTCTTCCAGACGAAGGCTGCGTCGCTCAAATTCTACTTTGAGGCGAGCCTCGCGTTGCTTGAGGCGCTGACGAAGTTGTTGTTCAAGTCGGGTTCGAATGCCTCGGCGAAGTTGGTCTTCACGTTCGGCCAACAACGCCTCATGACCGTCTTCAAGACGTCCGATTTCCAACTGTTCCATCTCAACGAATCGCTGCTCCATTTCCTGCTCGAGGTTGGCTTCAACCTCTCGAAGGCGGTGTTGTAATTCTTGGTTGTAATCAAGCTTCAGTCGTTCCTTCTGAATGGCGAGCCGGCGGTCGTATTCCTCGTGTAATTGGCGTTCAATGGAGGTTTTCATCTCGGCCTTTCGCTCTTCTAGGCGTTGGTGTTGTTCCACACCGTGCTGCTCGTGCATGGCCTGTATTTGTCGTTCAAGACGAAGGTCCAATTCGTGGCGAACCCGGGATTCCTCTGCTGCGAGTGCATCCCGTTCCATGGTCTCAAGTTCGGCTTCCATGGAGGAACGGAGTTCGTTTTCCAGCGCGTCCAAGGTCATGTCGTGCTGGGTGGCCAAGTCCTTGGCGATGTTTGCCTTCATGGCGTTGACACGCTCGGTGATGGCCTGTTGGCGGAGACGTCGCTCTCGTCGGAGNTCTGCTCGCAAACGCTCCTCTTGTCGGAAGCGGGCACGCGTACCCAACGCATCGTCCAACGAGGAGGTATCGGANGACGTGAACTGGGAGCGAAGCGACGCAAGGGTCACCCGTTCNGTCGCTTCTTGACCTGTGTGAGCCGCATCCACTGCCTCACTGTCATTGCTTTCGCTCAAACCCATTGGAATCCCATCCACTTCTTCATGGGCTTCTCTTCATAGATAAGGAGCGCGACGAATTGGCGCGCCGTATTGGGTTTTTTTTGACCCCTTTTCGTTGACCGTGGGTCAAAATCGAACGTTAAACTCCGTGTCGCAAGCAGGGCATTCGATGGTCCTCGTACCCGGACGGCGTTTCATTCGTAAATTGCGATGGCATCCGGGGCAGGCAATCTCCACCCGTGGAACTTGTTTTTTGAGGGTGAAGTACGTCTCGCAGGTCCCACATTTCAGATCCGCTGGGCGGTGGTCAACCCCGGCGACCAACACCTTGGAGCACGAAGGACAGGAGATTTTCTCTTCCTTCCATTTTCGTCGAGTCAACGGGTGGTCGACACGCACCCTTGCATCGCAGAGTCTGCAGTTGAGTTCACCCAAGCCCACAGGTAACATGCCCTTGCACTTCGGGCAGGAGAGTGGAGGCGGAGAAACCTTTGATTCCACGCTCAATTCCTCGGTCATGGAATCACTTCTTTTTCGAGTAAAGAACCAATTGTTCCGGTATGAAGTTCCAAGGAACATCCAGAGAGAGTCCGAATTCTTCTGAGAGGCGGATGATGAGTTGTTTGGCGCTGACCTGGTCCCTGGAGCCTTGGAGGTCCAAGACGATGACATCTCGTCCTTCTTCATCAACGGCCAGTGAGGCCAGGGTTGTGACTGGACGTGAGGGCGTTGGTGCGACTTGAGCGGGTGCAGTAGGGGCTGCGGTGGTTTGGAGCAACTCTGGCAAATCCACGTGCTGGTCTTTCCTCCACCATCGTGCGCGTCCTTGGTCTCGGTGATTTTCAATCAGGGAGAGGGAAGCGAGTTTCTTGAGATGGTGGTAGAGGTTGTAGCGGTCAACGCCGAGGTGTTGCTGGAGTTGAACGGTGCTCATCTCTTCTGAGTGAGCAAGCGCAACATAGGCTGCACGGCGTGTAGGGTGGGCGAGAGCGGTGGTGATGGGGTCGCCGCGCACTCGTCCCATTCTCGCACCTACCGGGAAGACAGCCCCATAGGGTTTGAACATGTCGCGTCAAACCGAAAGGATTGCATCAGCCACGTGAGGGCAAATACCTTGATTTGAAGGAGGAAAAAGCAACTCGTGTATCCCCCACTACAGATTTCAGCGTTTCCTTCAAGAGTTTCATGGATTGTCCGTTTTGCGCCAAGCGGGCACCGTTGAGGATGACGATNACAACCGAAAGCTCGTGAATCAGCACACCAACCCACAGTTGGTCGTACCACGCCTGAACGACGGCGAACACCAGCGTGACCGTGATGAAGACGGAGAAAAACAGGTTCTGCATCAACGTGCGTTGGGCTTGACGAGCAAGGTCGATCATTTCCGTGATCATGCGGGGGTCGTCGCCTGGAACGAGGACATCGGCCGCTTCCAAGTTGACGGATTCCCCGGTACCGATGGCCACGCCGACATCGGCAACGGCCAAGGCGGCTGCATCGTTGAAGCCGTCGCCAACCATCATGGTGACGTGGGAACTGGACCTCGCTTTCACCCACTGCACTTTCTCTTCGGGACTCAAGCCACCGTGGGCTGCGCTTTCTGGCAGACCCACCGACCGTGCGAATTCCGAGACAGCGTTTTGATGGTCGCCCGAGAGGATCTCGATGTTGATGTTGCGCTCTCGCAACGATGCGATGAGTGCGTCCGTTCCGTCTCGCGTGTCGTCGTGAACAAAGGTCGCAAGCGCGATTCCCTTTCCGTCCTTGACCAGCAAACTCGCACCGTGCCCTGCTTCTTTGGCTCGCTCAAACGCCTCGGCTAATTTCGCTTCGACCTCAACGCCCATCGCCTCGGCATTGTCCGGTCGGATGAAGGCCACTTCACTGCTACCGTGCTGACCTGCAACCCCTGCGTCAATGTCGTTGAGTTCTTTGATGGAGGCAGCTTTGATGCCTTCCGAGGTNCAGTGTTCCACCATCGCCAATGCATAAGGGTGGTTTGAACGGGATTCAAGTCCCATCATGATTTGAAGTGCCGACTGCTTGCGCCTGCCTTTGCCGAGCACGATCTCGCCAACGGTTGGTCGCCCCGAGGTGAGGGTTCCCGTTTTATCGAGAAGAATGTGGTTGACGTGCGCCATGCGCTCAAGTGCATCACCGCCTCGTACGATCACGCCGTTTTGAGCGGCGTTGGAAAGCGCCGCGGCATGTGGGACTGGAGTGGCAAGCAAGAGCGCACAGGGGCAGGATACGACCCACAGAAGAAGGATGATTTTCCAATCATCGGGGAAGAAAAAGTACCAAACGGCCAGGGCGCCAAATAGCACGGCTGGCACCCAAATAGCGGTGAATTTCTCAATGCTGCTGTGAAGGCGGGGCGGCACGTCTCGGAAGGTGTGGACGGCATCGATGAGGCCGGAGAGTCGCGTTTCGTCACCCACAGCCAGCACTTCGCAGACCACGGGCCCTTTGGAGAGCACCAAACCCGCTTCGATCACATCGCCCTTGCCAACGTCCACGGGAACGGACTCTCCAGTGAGAGGTGCCTTGTTGAGCGCTCCTNTGCCTTCAACGATTCGTCCATCTGCAGGGATGAGTTCACCGCTTCGGATTTCGATTTTGTCGCCAGGACGGATGAGGTCGATGGGGACGGTTTCGGTTTCAGGTTGGTCCTGCGAATGGGCGCCCAAAGTCAAGCCACCTGCCATGGGCAAGGCGATTCCACCCACCGGGGCCGTGATGGCCATGCCGGGTGAGAGGGAAATGGCTTGACGCTGGTTGACTTTTCTCGCCGTTCGGGGCAAGCGGTCCAAGCCGCCTTGCATGGCTTGGCGGGCTTTGACCAAGGCGTCCCCTTCAAGGTGGATGGTGAACGCAACGAGGATGGTGACGATGAGGGCTTCCTCCCACATCCCTAGAATGCAGGCCCCGATGACGGCCAGGCTGGTCAAGACTTGGAAGCCCATCTGCAGGTTGCGAAGCGAGGCAAAGGCCTCTTTGAACATCTGAACACCGCCGATGGCGACGCCCGGAATGGCCAAGATTGGGATCAAGATGCCGTGGTATCCAATCAATTCAGCCAACATGATCACCAAAAGGACCGGGAAGGCAATTCCTCCACCAATCAATCGCCACTGGTCGGGGCGAAGACGGTTGGATTTGGCCACCACAAAGTTTGGTTCAATGCCCAACACATGGTTTAGTGCACGGTTTCTGGCGTCGAGAAGCGCTTTCTCGTTGGTAACCACCAATTGAACGAGGATTCGGTCGTCGTCGGAGATTTCAGCGTCCAAAATACCGGGCTGTCGACGAATCACGCGCTCAAGTTTCTGCACNGGAACATCGTTTCGTTGGGCCACTGCTTTGGCCCGAACACCAACGATTTCGTGATGGTCAATATCGGGAGCATGGCCGAGTGAACGCAACACTGTGGACACTTCCGAAAGTGTACCCTCCTCGAGATTGATGTCGAGTTTGACCTCACCTGAGGTCGCTGATACATTGGAGTTCATGACCTGTTTCATGTGGCCAAGAGCACCCATGGCCTTTGAGGCACAATCCGGGCAATCCATGCCCAATAACGGCCAACTGACAGCAAATGACCCGCTGGCATCTTCCACGAAGGTTGAGTCAACGACTTCGGGGTCCAACACTTCGGTGGGGGCCGGTTCAACTTCAGCGGCAAGCACCGTCTTTTCCTGCGGAGGCTCAGGCGCCGCAACGGGCTCATCATCTTCCAATGACAGGAAGATCTCCGGTCCGTCCTCCCCTCCCATGGCTTCGCTACCCTACCGGTCTTCATCAAACCTCTCATGCTCGTCGTTGTCGGCTTGCAGTCAAGGGAATGTTCTTGATTTTCATACGGCTGGCCTTACACATGCAGTGGTTACCAGAAGGTTGGGATCCCAGCGTGGTGGTCATCGATATTGATGGAACCATCACCGACGGGAAAAAACACCTCTCGACCGAGGCGGTTCAATCGCTACGACGCCTTGAGGAGGCAGGCATCCCGGTGGTCTTGGCCACCGGAAATGTTCGCCCGGTCACCTACGGCCTGTGGCGCTTTCTTGGCCTTTCAGCGCCAATGTGTTGTGAAAACGGTGGCGTGATTTGGCACCCTTCATGGGAGGAGCCTGTGCTTCGTGCNAAGGCGGACGAAGCCAAAGAGGCCGCTGCCTGGCTCGCAAAACACATTGAGGGGGTTGACGCTCAAGGCATCGCCACCAATCGCTGGAGAGAAAGCGAATGGTGCTTATTTCCAGACGAACCTCTGGAAGCCATCATCGCTGCGGTCAAGGATAGCCAATGGTCGCACTTGAGCGTGGTCAGAACCGGCTTTGCCATCCATTTGATGGAACCCCATTTGAGCAAAGGGGAAGGCTTGCGATATCTGTTTGACCGCATGGGTTGGTCGCCCGATGACGCCTTGTGCGTCGGTGATGCACCCAACGATTTGCCGATGTTTGAATTTCTGCGGTGGTCGGTGGCGGTCGGCGGGGCTTTTCCGGCGGTTCAGGAAGCGGCCGACGTGGTTTCGCCACATCCCCACGGTGCAACGTTCCCGCCACTTGTTGATGCGATTTTAGCACGCAAAAAGGGTGATGCGTCTTGAAGGCCATGGGCATTGACCTCGGTGGCAGTGGTTTTCGTATCGGTCTTTTTGACACCTCCACTGGCGAGTTGCTTCGCCCGCTTCACCATCACAATCACACAGCTTCAACCGGCCCAAATGATGTCTTACCAGCACTGGTTTCGGCGGTTGGAAACCTTGGATGGACCGGGCCCATCGGGCTGGGTTTTCCCGGTGCAGTGGAAGCCTTGAGGCCGACCACAGCACCGAATCTTGGCGCAGCGTGGGTGGGCGAGGACGTGGGGGCTGCCCTTCATCGGTTTCACGGCGGCGGCTTTGCCATGCTCAACGACGCCGATGCAGTAGCCGTCGCTGAAGCCGAACACGGCGTTGGTCATGGGGAACATGATTGCGTGCTTACCCTGACCGTCGGAACGGGCCTTGGAACAACGGTTCACCGCCACGGCGCGATGGTCCCCAATCTCGAATACGGACGTTTGCCCCATCCACGGCTTGAAGGCTGTTTGGAGGAACACCTCTCCGGTGCAGCACGCACTCGCCACGGATGGGACCTCGAGACTTGGGCGTCGCATTTTCAAGAGGGATTGAACCATCTAGAAAAAATGGTTCAGCCAGGACGTATCGTTCTCTACGGCGGTATTATGGAACATTGGTCGACCATTCAACCCCTGCTCAGCACCGAAGCAGAACTGGTTGCTGCCGTGCTCACCGAAACCGCAGGACCTCTTGGAGCGGCCCTATCGGCCGTCGGCGTTGNTCAGGCTTTGTGAGCGTCCGCCAGCGAAAACGATGTGACCATCTGCATCGCTTGGCCGTACTTGATTTTCCCAAGGTATTCCTTGGTTTGACCGTGGGTGATGATGCGAAGGCGGTAGTTGCACACGCGCTTTGTTCGTCGCTTCCGGTGGTGTTTGTAGAAGTGAACCCCCACCTTGTAGGTGCCAAGGGGCGCCTTTCCTTTCCAAACGATGTTTTCAACAGGTGTGTTCGACACCGGTCGGACGTTCATGTCGACGTCAAGTTCTCCACCGCAATCGCTTCGCTTATTGTTGAAGTAAATCCGTTCCCCCGAAGGGCAAAACAAATGCAGGTCAAGGTCGTTGAAATCGTCCCAAGCGAGCGAGATCTGCACTTCGCCCGACGCGCCACCTTCTCGCTCAAGACGCTCGTCGATGTTCACTTCGTGTTCTTCATCGGCTTCGGTAGCGACGACGACACCGCTTCCAATGTGTTCCTCCGCCACCAGCGTAACGTGTTCTTGCATGGGGGATTCGTGCGTCTCCATCCATCTTGACCTCGCCTCAAGTTCCGTTTGTCGCTCCTCTTCATCAGGAGCCTCGTCCTCTTCTGAATCGGCCAGCGGTTGGATGAGGTCAAGTTCGAGGTAATTTTTGTCTCGGCGCTCATCGCGTTCTCGCCATGCCGCTTGTTCTTGTTCGGGCAATTGGTCAACCTGGGGCATGCTGACGAGCAAACGCATTCGACCTTCGTGGAGTGATATGCGAGAGGAGGTGCTGTATTTTTGGAGCAGGGCNAAGGCTCGAAGCCGAGCTTGTCGTTGTTTCCAATAACGATTCAGAAGATAGACGCCAAAACCCGTCAACGCAAGGCTTGAGCCGAGAGTAATGGGGTCAACCATGTCGCTTTATTTGTCCCCGGTCCTTAATAGAAGGCGCGATGAAAATCCCTTCACGAGAGGAATTCTGCGTTCAGGGCGTCCAGCGAAGCCTTGTCAGGGCGGAGTGCTTCATCAGGGACATCGAGCAGAGGTTCCTCCACCAAGCCGAGGTCTTCGGCAAGCGAGGGTTTGCTAGCATCGAAGTACAGCAGTCCTGTGACGTGTTTCTTCCCGGTTTCAGCTTCGTGAAGCGCCGTCAAGGCTGCCATGGCGTCACCGGGGTCGTGTTCGGCAGAGATGGTTTCCAATCGGATGGTCGACCCGTCGTGGAGGGTGATGTCGCGGAAGTGGCCTTCGGGCACTTCAATTTCCTCAACCGGGTTGAAATGAGGGATGTAGTCGGCCATGTGGAGCGTCACTTCGTTTTCCTTGACGTAGCCGTAGGAGCGCATGGATTCGTCGTTGTTGTTGAAGGTCACACAAGGGGAGATCACGTCGATGAGGGCGAAGCCTTTGTGCGACATGGCGGCCTTGAGTAATGAGGTCAACTGCTTCTTTGAGCCTGAGAACGATCGGGCGACAAAGGTGCATCCCAAGTTGATGGCCAGAGCGCACAAGTCAATCGGCTGCGTTTCGTTTGCTGGACCTTTCTTCTTCTTTGAGCCCACGTCAGCCGTGGCCGAATATTGACCCTTGGTCAGGCCGTAAACACCGTTGTTTTCCACGATGTAGACCATGTCCATGTTTCGGCGAATGGCGTGGATAAGTTGTCCGATGCCGATGGAAGCGGAGTCGCCGTCGCCTGAAACACCGAGGTAAAGCAGGTCCTTGTTGATGGCGTAGGCACCGGTGGTCACCGAGGGCATGCGGCCGTGAACGGTGTTGAACCCGTGGGACTGCCCGAGGTAATAGGCTGGGGTTTTCGAGGAGCAGCCAATGCCGGACATCTTGGCGATGCGGTGAGGCTCAATGCCATTTTCCCATGCAGCCGTGACGATGACGTTGGATATTTGATCGTGGCCGCATCCAGGGCACAGCGATGATGGGCCGCCCGTGTAGCTGTCCTTGGGTTCGTTGAGGACGTTCAGTTTGATGGCTCTTGCTGGTCGTGCGGGTTTGTCGCTCATTGGTTCACCTCCTCAAGGGTCTTCAAAATACGCTCTGCGTAGATGCGAGCACGCGGTGGCATACCGTCGCTGTAGGCGACCGAGTGCACCTTGGTGACCAAGTCGTTGGGGAGTTCTCGTCGTAGGATGCCGTAGAGTTGGCCATCTCGGTTGATTTCCAGCACGATGACCGTTTCGTGTCGGCGGACAAAGGCTTCTACTTCCGAATGGAACGGCAGGGCGCGAACGCGGCACTGGCTGACTTTCAGACCGGTTTCTTCGAGGATGTCATCGATTTCTTGAATCGAGTTTTCCATGCTGCCGAGGAAAACAATCCCAACTTCGCATTCTTCTTCTTCTCGCAAAATAGGTGCAGGGAGTTCATCTCGAGCGTTGTCGATCTTCATGCGCAAGCGCTGCATGAGGTTGTAGTAGTCTTCGGGTTTCTCGGAGTAAACGCCCATCGGGTTGTGTCCTGTTCCTCGGTAGAGGATAGGGGCCATGCCTGAACCGGGAAGGGTTCGGTAGGGAATGCCGTCGCCGTCCACATCCAAGTAGCGGCCAAAGGTTTCGAAGGCTTCGAACACGTCTTGCTCGCGTACGACCTTGCCACGGTCCATGGGCTGGTCGGGGTAGGTGAAGCCTTCACATGCCCAACGGTTCATGCCCAAATCGAGGTCACTCATGCCGAAAATTGGCGTTTGGAAACGTTCAGCGTAGTCAAAGGAGCGCCAGCCGTACTCAAAGCACTCCTCCACCGTACCGGGGATGAGCACGATGTGCTGGGTGTCGCCGTGGCTGCCTTCGTAGAGCATGGCGATATCGGATTGTTGGGTGCGTGTTGGCAGCCCGGTTGAGGGGCCCACACGGGTCACGTCCCAGAAAACAGAGGGGATTTCTGCGAAGTAGGCCAGTCCGATGAACTCCTGCATCAGCGAGATACCGGGCCCGGAGGTGGCGGTCATGCCACGGCCACCGGCCCAACCAGCACCGAGCACCATGCCGGCGGCGGCCAGTTCGTCTTCGGCTTGGATGACAGCCATCTTGGCGTTTCCGTCATCGTCGGTTCGCAACCTTGGGATGTAATTGATGATGCCTTCAGCTAGCGAGGACGAGGGTGTGATAGGGTACCACGCCAGCAGTTGAACGCCACCGTAATGAGCACCAAGAGCGGCAGCTTCGTTGCCTTCGATGAAGAATTGAGGCTTCTCGACCTCGCGAGGCTCAACGGTGTATGCATCTTCTTTGGTCAGGTGTTCCTTGCAGTAGTCGCGACCCAAACCGAGGGCGGTGATGTTGAGTTCCACAGCGGTGGCCTTACCTTTGAATTGCTTGGCTACGGCGGACTCGAGGCACGTTTGGTCAATGCCAAGGAGTTCTGCGAGGACGCCAACGTAGATGATGTTGGTAACGAGTTTGGCGATTTTTGGATTGATTTTGCGAGCCAGGGAACTCATTGGAACGGGATAGGAAATAATGTCGTCTCGTTCCACCGTTTTCTTCTTGGTGTCGCTGTTCCAAATCACCACCGAGCCCGGCTCGAGTGCAGCGATGTCCTCCTCCCATGTGGCTGGGTTGACCAGCACTTGGATGTGGGTTCGGTCGCCCGGTGCTTGGTATCCTTTGTCCGAAAGGCGTACGATGTACCAGGTGGGGAGACCGGAGATGTTGGAGGGAAACAGGTTCTTTCCGCTGACGGGGACGCCCATGTCGAAAAGCGATTGCAAGAGAATGAGGTTCGCAGATTGGGACCCGGTTCCGTTGGCGGTGGCGATGTTGATGGTGAAGTCGTTGATGATGCGGTCCATGTGAAACATCCCTCGTGGGGTGGCGGTTGACCCGTCCTGCCCGGTGGGGCCCTCACGCACTCTTTCAACATGTTGCCATCACATTCCCTGCAACCTCCAGCGAAAATTGAGCACCACCTACGAAGGGTGAGACTCAAAACCACACGAGGATTGGGCGTGAACATGGCGGACGATACGACCCGAGCCGGCTGGGAAAAGGCAGAGAAGGCCATCACCAAAGGAAAAGGCGATGCAGCCCTGAAGATTCTCAGGGACATCGACGCCGATGGAAAAGAACCAACGACGCTCCTGCTCGCAGGTCACGCAACTTGGCTTGAAGCCAAGACCGGCAATAACCGAGCCCAATACCGGAAGGCCGCATCCCTCCTACGGGAATCCACCAAGAAGAACCCACGGGATAAGAAAGCCGATCGCCTCTACAACGACCTCCTGAATGAGATGCAGGACAAGGGCATCAGCGAGACCTCCTTCCCGCGCTTGCTCAACGACGGCACACCAACGCCTGCCGGCATCGTGGCGATTTTCCTCGCCGGTGTGCTCGTACTGGCCATGATCAACGTCGCCAACCGAGCCGATACCACGACGGACATCGTCGACCTTGAGTTGACGTGGAACGGCGGTGCCAGCAGCGGCACGGTGACCATTGAACTCTATCCCGACGATGCCCCAATTCACGTGGAGAACTTCAAACTCCTCGTAGAAAACGGCGACTACGACGGCACCATCTTCCACCGTGTCATCGATGATTTCATGATCCAAGGTGGCGATTTCACCAATGGTGACGGTACGGGTGGACACGCCGCCAAGTGGTTTGGCTACTGTAACGGCGCCCAAACATCCGAAGCGGAGTGCGCTGGCCAGACCGCCTACACCATCCCCGACGAGGCGGACAACGGCCGCAACCACGAGCCTTGCACCATCTCGATGGCCAAGACCAGCCAGGCCAACACCGGTGGTAGCCAGTTCTTCTTGATTCCAAACGACAGCACGCCAAATTGGTTGGACGGTCAGCACACCGTGTTCGGCGAAATCACCAGCGGCTGCAACCACGTCACCGCTATTTCGGCAACCGAGACCGGAGAAAACGACCGACCGACCCAAGACGTTGAATTGGTCTCCGCCACCTTCGTTGGTTCAGAGACCACACCATGGTACCAATTCTGGTGAGGCAAACGTCAGTGAGTACGGCCTCTACGACAGAGGTCGGATAAACCAGCGTGATGGGTGAAGGGTTTTCTTCATAGACGGCTGGCTTCTCGGTTGAATCATGGCGACCTTGGACCCCTTCAACGCACGACAAACCCTCAGCGTGGGCGGCGATTATTTCTCGCTGGATGCGCTTGATGCCAACGGTGTCCCCACGGCTCACCTCCCCTATTCCATTCGTATTCTGTTGGAGGGTGCACTACGAGGTCATGATGGCTTCCTCATCACGGAGGACGACATTCGCAAGATTGCCGCATGGACGCCCGACGGCGAGCGAAGCGAGATTCCCTTCCGTCCATCCCGAGTTATTCTTCAGGACTTCACCGGCGTGCCGGCCGTGGTGGACCTGGCAGCTCTTCGAGACGCCATGGTGGAAATGGGCGGCGACCCCGAGAAAGTCAACCCCCAAGTCCCGGTGGATTTGGTGATCGACCACTCGGTTCAAGTCGATGTTTCCGGCGCTCACAGCGATGCCCTTGATATGAACCTCGATATCGAATACCACCGAAATATGGAGCGCTACACCTTCCTCAAGTGGGGCCAACAATCGCTGGCCAATTTCCAAGCAGTACCTCCTTCCCGTGGCATTGTTCACCAAGTCAACCTCGAATTCCTGGCCAGCGTTGCTCGCCAAGAAGAAGGCGTTTGGTTGGCCGACACCTTGGTGGGAACGGATTCCCACACGACCATGGTGAACGGCCTGGGCGTGCTCGGCTGGGGTGTTGGTGGAATTGAAGCCGAAGCGGTCATGCTCGGTCAACCCATCTACATGCTCGCCCCGGACGTGGTTGGTGTTCGTTTGACGGGCAACCTTCAACCGGCCGTGACCGCCACGGACATGACCTTGCGCATCGTCGAGATGCTGCGAGAACACGGCGTGGTTGGCAAGTTCGTTGAGTTCTTTGGCCCGGGCATGAAAGCCCTCTCGCTGGCCGACCGAGCCACCATTGCCAACATGGCACCTGAATACGGTGCGACGTGNGGTTTCTTCCCTGTCGATGAGCGCACGCTTGACTATCTCAGACTCACGGGCCGAGAAGACGCTGCGATTGCAGGCGTTGAAGCCTATGCGAAAGCCCAAGGTCTCTGGTACGGCGAGGGCGCCGCAGAGAAATCCTACACGGCCGTGCTGGAACTCAACCTCAACGATGTCGTGCCTGCTCTTGCAGGTCCCAAGCGACCCCAAGACCGTGTCGACCTCGACAAGATGAAGTCGCATTTCATTGAGAGTTTGACCCATGAGTTGGGCCACCAAGGCCACGGATTGGCAAAAGAGGACCTGTCGAAGAGTGCCATCGTTGAGATGAACGGCGAGATGTTTGACCTGAACCACGGCGATGTTGTCATCGCCGCCATCACCTCGTGCACCAACACGTCCAATCCCGGTGTCATGATGGCAGCCGGTTTGGTTGCTCGCAAAGCCCGTCAGCGAGGGTTGACGGTCAAGCCTTGGGTGCGCACCTCGCTCGCTCCTGGTAGCCGAGTGGTCACTGAATACTACGAGGCGACCGGTTTGCAAGACGACCTGAACGCCATGGGCTTCCACACGGTTGGTTATGGTTGCACCACTTGCATTGGGAATTCCGGGCCGCTGGATGACCCCATCGAAGCGGCCATCGACGAAGCAGGACTCATCGTGGGGTCGGTTCTTTCTGGAAATCGCAACTTTGAAGGGCGCGTTCACGGGAAGGTCAAGGCCTCCTATTTGGCAAGTCCTCCGTTGGTGGTGGCCTACGCCATTGCGGGTAATTTGGACGTGGATTTGACCACCGAACCCATCGGGCACGACTCGAACGGACAACCGGTCATGCTGTCTGAAATTTGGCCGAGCGAAGAAGAGGTCAACGAGGCGATGAAGGTCATCACTCCTGAGATGTTCCGACAGCGCTACGCCGATGCCATGAACGAACCCCGATGGAACAGCATTCCTGCCGAACCATCGCCGCTTTACCCGTGGGCCGATGCCTCCACGTACATTCGCCTTCCAACGTTCTTTAGCGGACTTTCGGCCACGCCCGAACCCATCGCTTCCATCGAGGGTGCCAAGGTGTTGTTGAAGCTTGGCGATTCCATCACCACCGACCACATCTCGCCTGCTGGTTCCTTCCCAGCGAGCGGGCCTGCGGGCCAGTGGCTGGTTGAGCGAAACGTGAAGCAAGGTGATTTCAATTCCTTCGGAAGCCGCCGTGGAAACCACGAAATCATGATGCGCGGAACCTTCGCGAACGTTCGTATTCGCAATCAAATGGCACCTGGAACAGAGGGCGGTTATGCGCTCAACCACGAAACGGGCGAGGTCATGTCGGTTTACGATGCTGCCCAAATCAGTGCACCGAAGGTTGTTCTCGCTGGCAGCCAGTACGGTACGGGCTCCTCTCGAGACTGGGCCGCAAAAGGTACGTATCTTCTCGGCGTCAAGGCTGTGATTGCGACCTCATTCGAACGTATCCACCGCTCCAACCTCGTTGGGATGGGTGTGCTACCGCTGACCTTCAAGGAAGGCGAGTCTCATGCATCNCTCGGCTTGACGGGNGAGGAGAGTTTCACCATTCCGCTGACTGATGATGTCCAGCCGCTCCAGTGGCTAACCGTTCATGTCGCTCATCCTGATGGAACTGCGTCTTCCTTTGAGGCACAGGTGCGTCTTGACACGCCTGTTGAGGTGGAGTATTACCGCAACGGTGGTATTCTTCATACCGTTTTGCGAGAGATGGCGCAATCNACCGCATGAGTCCAGCAGGTTGAAAATCAGACGACCCGCAGGACTGTTTGATGCGTCAACTCCGAGGCAATGTCCGGTACCGTTTCCGGTCGGACGACCACGATGTCAACATCGTTATCGAAGGCGAGGCGGGCTGGGTGCAGCAATACGTTGAGGAATTGGGCCTTGCCGGTGTGGGCTGGACCATGCCAACGGCTACGGAGGTCCAAGCCACTAACCTGTCAAGCGTGAGCGTTGAACGTCAAAAAGAGGGCGTCAACATCGAAATGGAGGATGCGCCAGAATCCACACGGCCGGCCGATATGGGTCCAGAACCGGACCCAAGCCGTATTCCCGTCGTCCGCCGTCCCATCGGCGAGTTGAATCTTCAAGAAAAATTGAATCAAGCAGGGTTGACGGCAGCCGAACGACCGGACATCATCGAGTTGATGGAGATCCTTGAGGACATGGACCCTCCTCGCCCGGTCCAAGGTGCAACAAGCGTGGACCCCATGGCGGAAGCATGGCTGCGTGAATTGCTTCAGTTGGTGGTTCGTGATCACGGCATCACGGGCTTGCGAACCGAGGACATCGAAGAGATTGCCAGCAGCAAGCTGGGGGGTCGTGAAGGAACGGCGCTCGAGGTGTGGTTGAATTCGTTGTTTTCGGCCGGAAAATTGGTGAAAATTCACGGTGGTGATTCCACGGGATGGGGTCCTTCTCCAAAGTGGCTTGCAGGAAGATTTTAGGCGCTGAAATCCATTCAATAATTCGGGGAGAAAAACCGGTTAATTTTGAACAAAAACGAGGGCTTGCGCCTCTGCTGTCCGGGAACTTGAGTGCAAAGGCATTATATCCGAACAGGCCGTCGCGAGGACAAGTGATGTCCATGCTAACCCAAAACGACCTCTCTAAGGCCCGAATCCGAAGTATCTTCTTGACCCTGTTGATGGTTTTGAGCACCACTGCCGCTCTTGCCACCACGGCCAGCGCATCGGTAGCACGCTCGTACACAACAAACCGTGATCCTACGGACCTCGCCATCGGCGATTTCGACTGCGACGGGCACAACGACCTCGCTGTGGCGACCGACGGTACGCACAGCATGACGATTCTCTACAACGACGGTAATGGAAATTTCAACGAGCGACAGGACATCTGGGTCGCCGGAAATCAAAGCCGAAATGCAGACTGGGATGAATTTGCCAACGTTGAGCAGGTGGAAGTGGGTGAATTCACCGGCGACAGCGCCATTGACATCGTGATTTACCAGAAGAACAACCCGTTCAAGACCAACGACCAAGGTGCACCAGCCGGTGAACCAGGCAACGTCACCATCATCCAAAACGATGGTTGTGGCAACCGCGACTGGACCATCGGTCAGCGCTACACGCATTTCTGGGTATGGGATATGAAGGTTGGCGACGCCGACCAAGACGGCAACGACGACATCTTCGTCCTTGAATTGGAAGAAGACCTGTCTCGCCAAAACATCGTGACCTACCGAAGCCCCATCACGTCAACCACCCAAGGCTCTCCAACGTTCTTGGGTACCTCAACCCAACACATCTATCAGACGTTTGAAGTCGGTGATTACGGAGAAACGCAAAGCGTGGGTATCGGGGGCTCGTGCACAGACGATGATATTTTCTTGTTGCGAGGCGAAGGTGTTGACTACACCAGCGGTCAAACGACCAATCCCGGAAACCAAGACAACGTGACAATTGTGGAGTATTCCTGCACTGGCGTTTCAAGCACCCCTGGTTCCTACCCTGCTGACATCACGACCACCAATCCAACCGTTCTGCAGTTCGGTCACCCCTTCTCAAGGGACCTGGCTCTTGCTGATGTCGGAGGCAATGGATACATCGACACCATCGCTATGATGGACAATAGTGCAGAAAATGTCTCATTCAAGTCCGCATCTGCCCAAGGCAACTTTGGAAGCACCCCTGCATCCACTCAGAATGCTTACTTTGGACCTTACATTTCCTATAGTATCGGCGTTTATGACTTGAACGGCGACGGTGAAGCAGACTTTGTGAATCCCACCATCGCTTTCCAAGAAAACACCACGGATTCCGCTGGTGGTACCGAGTCCTCGTACATCCTCACCTACCCCTCGACCATTCAAGTGACGCTTTCTGACGGTAATGGTGGCCACGTGAGTCCACTTTCCTACCCAGCAAGCCGCCGTCCGTCAACGGTGGCCGTTGGAGAACTCGCTGGCGGCGTCAACTCTGCTGTTGACATCGCCGTTGGCCACACAGATTATACCTTTAGTAATTGGAGGGACAACCTTGGTTGGGCAGGCCAATACGACACCATCACCATCATTGAGATGGACAACAAGGACATGGCGGTGACCGACTTGGAAATTTCTCCAACCGACCGATTCTACGGTATCGTCGGTGAAGGGACCCGAGACATCAACGTCACGGTTACCAACACCGGAATGGACATTCTCAACGGCCAGTCGGCCGACCTTGATTTGGTGCTGCAAGTGGTCGATGAAGCCAACTCGACCAACACCACCGTTTACGCCAACGACTGGGATAGCCCTGAAGTCAAATCAGGGTGCGCCACCGGCTGTACGTGGACGTTCGAGGAGTATGTTGACGGCGCCACCAATTGGCATTTGGAGACCAATCATTCCGTCGGAGCAACAGGTACTTCGTCGAACATTGAGAATTTTTCTGCGAATTATCAAAACCCCACCGACTTCATGTGGGCGGGTAATATGAAGACAAATTCCTCCGGTGACGAGTGGAGTGGATACGGCAAGAATTGGGACGATGCTATGGTGCTCAACGACGTTGACTTGACCGGCGCCGATCGTGCTTTCATGAGCGTTGAACTCTTCCGTTCACTCGGCTACGGTGCACTCGGACAATACGCCACGACCACCACGGGTGGACAGGTCTTCGTTCCCGGTGATATCTGGGACGACCTTGCTCTCGTCGAGGTCTACAGCGAAGATTCCGGATGGAACCTCATTGCTTGTCCTGGCCTTGCCACCTTCTCAAATGCATGTGATTCCGGAGCCTCGATGTGGGGTGGTTTTGACAACGACCGTAGCTACAAGCAGGCCTTTGGCTACTACCCTGAAAGTCGCGTTTCTGGATTGTATTATGCTGGCACTCACTATGGCTGGGACAACTTCACTCAGGAAGATTTGGGTGTATTTGACCTGTCCCCATGGGCAAACGAGACCGTTGACATTCGTTTCCGATTCAGAACCGGCTTTGAAGGTTCAACCGCGGATGATAACGAGAGCCGTTGGTCCGGCCTTGATGGGTTTGCTGTTGACAACCTCACCATTTGGAAGCAAAACACGGCCTTCCTGCCCAATCCACAAACGCAATCCACGACCATTGGTCCATTCAACAACCTCGAGCCTGGACAAGACTTCACAGCGTCCATTCAAGCGAATCTGCTGAACGACACCACGTACCGTATTTCTGCGAAACTGTCAGGCAATAGTTGGGACGAACAGGCCATTAATGACGACATCATTGCGTATGTCACGCCGTTCAATCTTTACGACCCCATGGTTGAATCCATTGATTTCTTCAAGCCCGGAAGTCTGTATGCCCAAGGCGTGTATGATATCGCAGTGAACACCAACAACTACGGAAACACCGAGGTTGACTTTGATATTGAAGCGACGGTGTTCTCTGCAACACCCTCTGACGTGTATTGCGGCACGCCTTCTGCCGTTTGTGTGGAATCCTTTGAGGGTGGCTCTGCAGGCTATCGGCACACAGAGCGCGGAGACGGTGGTCAAGCACCAAAGGGTAAGATCTACAATGATAATACCTGCAACACGCCAATTTTCAACAGCAACGCCTACTGGTTCGGACACCCGTGTGAGACCTCAACCAAGGGCTACGAGGACGCATGGGCTAACGAAACGCTCATCATTCCAAACATCGATTTGACGAGCATGAGCGGCGACTTTGTTTCTTTCAACTTTGAGTACTATGCAGACACGTTCTACGAAACTGATTTTGATGGACAAAATGACCCATCCGACTACGTCTCCATGAGCGTGGATTATTCCAGTAATGGAAGTAACTACACAGGTCTTGTCATCGCTCAGTGGAACGATTACAACGAAGACGAAAGTTGTCGCAACGACGATAACGGCGACGGCATCACAAATAGCAGCGAATCGTTTGACATGACAGAACTTCTAGAAATCGGCGACCCCATTAACGCTGACGGAGATGCATACAACGTGTTCTACAACACCGACGACCTTGTGAAGACAGCGAGCATTGATTTGACTCACCTGTACATTCAAAACCGTTCATCGTTGGATTCATCTCAGTGGCGATACGAGTGTATGTCGCTCAAAGGCCACAATGTCGACATTCTCCTTGAATTCCAATCGAACGAAGATGGTAGGAACGGGCTCAACGACGGTTTCAAGGGCGTTGGCTTCAACAATATCTCACTTCAGGAATACACCTTCTTGGAGGTTGCCAGCTATACCGACTCCCGCACAAACGTGGATGCTGAAGACTCTGCATTGACGGCTGTAGCACAGCATGAATTCGAAGTCGGTGTGTATCGGCTTGATGTTCGGACAGTGTTTGACAACACGACGGCAGGAACAGCATGGTTCGGAGCCAATGAACTCTCCGAATCCAACAACATCAAGCGCGTGATTTTCAACGTTGAATCCGTCGATGTATCCATTGGAAGCCCCAACACGCTGAAGTGCATGGAGGACCAGACGCTTGCCTGTGTGCTCCCTATTGATGGTGCACTTGCGCACACCTGGGATTACTCTGCGATCAACGGTGTTCTCGCTGGAGATTATGTTTTCACCATGGACATCCACGACATGGCCGACGGTTCACTGGTCTACCAATCGTCTATTCCCGTACAAACACTGCAGAGTTCACAACGAACCGACTTCAGTTTCACTCCATGGGAGGGTGAACCCGGTGGACAACAATGGGCCGATGGTGCCACGTACAACATTTCTGTCTATGCCACCCTAGCCGACGGCAGCGAAACGGGTAACACACGCTTCTTCCATGCAACGTTCGCCAACGATATCGATGTGGCTATTCTCTCAGACACATCAACGCGAACCAGCGCCATCAAGGAAGACCTCGCCATTCTCGGTATGACCTATACCCAGTACGAGGTCAACGATTGGGATACCTACTTTGACGCTGGTTGGTTCACTCACTACAACAAGATTATCATGCCTTGGCAAGACATCTTGGCCGCAAAAGACACCCAATTCGGTGGTGGCGGATATTACGAAGAAATCGGCCTACCGAGCCGAGTAACCGTGTTGGAGAACTTCATGGCCTCTGGAGGTACTGTTCAGGCTCACTTGGGCCCACTCGGCACCCAAATTTACGGTAACGACCAAGGTTTGGTTGAACGCTTGCCCTTTGGGTTGGATATCAGAAGCGTCACCGATGCAGAGGACCAAGTTACCTTTAGCACGATGGACCTTGCTGACCCATACCACCCCTTCATGGACAACATCGATGTCAACGCTTTCCAGGGCTTTGATGCCAATTCCGGTGTCGCTCAGGCGGTCTTGAACACCAAATCGGTCAGCACCAACGAAGTGCCTCAGGTTTGCGGTGGCGGCTACATGGAAAACGGCGGAGAATTCCAGCGAATTATTCGTTCATCTGAAGATATTCAAGACACCGTCCTCGGAGTTTGCAGCTATCTAGAGGGTGGACTCATCATCACCACCATTGACGTGGCGTCGCATTCCGAGCGTGCCGACAGCAGCACCTTCCCGCTGCTTGGCAACCTCTTGAAGTACAATGTCACTGGATATCCAGACGATTTCGGTGTCCAAGGTGCCGGTCTTGAAATCACCATCAGTACTGGCTCCGGAGAGCCTGAAATGCCAAAGAGGGACCCCAGCACATCGCCCAAGTATGCCGTCCATTACATGAAGAGCGGTGCAACCCTGGAGTTTGGCTACACCACGGACACCACTGAACCCCTTGTGGCTGACTGGATCATTGACGGTCCAACCAGCTGGGACGGTAGTACCCTCGCTAGCGGGGTCACCGGACACACCACCGGTGCTACACCGAGCATGACCTTCTGTAAGGCCGACCTCGCCTCACAAACGGGATGCGCTCAAGGCGAGCAGTGGCACATCACGCTGATGTTGCATGATGAGAACGGCCACGCTCGAATCATCGATGTGACCGTTGAAACCAACGATATCAATGCCGACGAGTACCGACCGGAGGCTGATGCTGTCATTGACATGCGCCCTGAATACGAAGACAACGTTGAGTTCATGGGAACCAAGACGGTTTCCAATGAAGAATGGGACGTCCATCGTATCATCCTCCAAGGCGAAGGCGATGATGCTGAGTTGGTCATTCACTTTGATGCCAGCAATTCAAGCGACTTGGATGCCATTGAAGGCAACGGAATTGAGACCTACGAATGGAAGGTCCTGTTCGATGCGCCCTATGGTGATGATTCCTTCGATATTGACGGACATACCTTCACCCAAACAGCAGCGAGCGGCGGACAGTGGTCGTACAAATTCAAGAACGTCACCGTGGACTCCACCGGCACGACTGAGAATCAAATTCGAATAGAATTGGTTGTCACCGACCGAGCAACGTCATACTCAGAGAAGCACCGAATGTACTTCGTCATTGTACCAGAAGGCTTTGGTGATGAGGAACCTGACATCCAATGGGACAACGTTCAATTGAATGCTTCCAAGTTCCAAGAGGATGAGTTGACCATCTCCGGAAGCGTACTTTCTGGTGCAGAAACCAGCGAAGTCTATGTTGAGGCAGCCTTCTTCGAAGAGAATTTCTCCGCTTCCTCGGTGATGAAGTACAACATGAGCGTCCAGAAGCTTTGGGGCAAGAGTGCGGCTCTTGGCGATGGCGACCGGTTTGACATCACCCTTGACATGAGTGGCCTTTACACTGCGGAGTCTCGTACTCAGCGTGTTTACATCAAGTACTACGAAGGCGATTACCCCAATGAGCGATGGGTCACCATCAAGTGGATTGAGTTGAACCTCCCTGCCTGTCAGGGCCTCGAGGCTGACCCTCAGGCGATTGACGCAGGTGGCGAGTTCATCCTTGATGCCAACGGCGATTGCCAGTGGGATGGCGCATGGTCCTATGACCCAACCACCGGCCTGTGGACAGACAACACGCAGACCGACAACGGTGGCGACGATACCTCGGGTGGATTGGACACCACGACGCTCCTCATCGCCGGCGTTGTTCTTTTGCTCATCGTCTTCGGTACGCTGATGTTCATGCGCCGAGGCGACGACGACGACGAAGCCTTTGGTGGAATGGACAGTGGCTTTGGTGCCGATGCTTTGGACCCCACCGAGCAGTACGTCCAGCAACTGATCGCTCAAGGCTACCCTGAGGAAACAGCGAGAGCCTTTGCAGCCCAATATGTGGGCGATGCAGCGGCTCAGCCAGCAGAGGCGGCACAACCAGCAGCTCAGCCCGCTGCCGCCTTCGACCAGGCGATTTACGAACAGTACTACCAGCAATTTGTCGGCCAAGGCTACGATGCAGCGACCGCTGCCGCTTATGCTCAGCAATACGCCATTCAATACGCCCAATCTCAACAATGATGTCAAGCGCCTGAGGTGCTTTGATGTCGGTTGAACTTGGACGCATGAGGCGTCATGCTCGTATTGCCCGCTGGATGGGAATCATCGGTTTGCCGCTCGGTCCCCTGATGGGTGTTGGGATCTTGCTTGGGTTACTCGGTTTTGCCTTGAACCTCCACTTGTGGGAACAAGGTGCGGTTTCGGAAGACCACGAACTCCATCAGATGGTTCGCAGAACGTTTGGTTGGTGCTTAGCAGCCGTTATCGTGCCTATGCTGATGATGATTGCAGGCGGCGTTCTCCATGTCTTGCGCTCATCATGAATGGGGCAGGCCTTCATGGCTTAGCGCCGGCCCTCACTCTTCTTCGTAGGGTTCGAGGGGCGCGTCGACCTCACCCTCTTCATCGCCCTCAACCACGTGAGATTCAAAGTTGGGCAGCCTGAGACGCCAATTATTGGGAAGGGATTTCCCGTTATCGATGATCTTCAGCGTGCGTTCTTGCCAGGCCGTTGGTTTGCGTTGCATGATGTACATGTAAAGCACCGAGGTTCGAATGTCTTCATCAAGGACGGTGTAGCCTGTTGCGGCTTCAAAGTTCATGGCTCGAAGAAGATTGAATGCAGGACGATTGATGATTTGGAACCAACGTTTTGCATTCCGCATGCACACCATGATCACGATGAAAATAACGAGGGTGTTCAAGCACAGGGTGCCAAGGGACGGTTCGCCAATTCCTTGGAGCATGACCACCAGGAGCAGCAAGATAGGTACTGCCGTGATGAGGAAGATGAAATTCTCAGACATGGGTGGTTTTCGCATCTTTTGGCGAATCGCCTCCCATCCGTCGTGATGTTTCTCGTAGGGCTTGAAAATGTCTTTCTCCTGTTGGGCCGCAGCCGCCCGAACAAGTTGGAGCAGACCGTTGATTTTGCGAAATTGTGTCATACCGACGTCCATGTTGTCGTCCAGAATGGATTGGAGTCTTGCTTGAGCTTCAGCATACTCGCCCATGTCGGCGAGGATAGAGGCCATTTCGACCACGGGCGTGACTTCCCGAGGAGCGATTTCCCGACAGGCTTGCCACCAATGCAGTGCATCATGAAGCATGCCAAGATCGTCGGCCATAAGTCGGCCACCTCGCACCCACATATCCATGCGTGAGGGGTCAACAGCGATGATTTTCTTGACGGCTGAAAGAGCTTGAGCAGCCTGCGCCATCGTGGCCGGTACACCGGGGAGTGGCAGACAGGCGTCAACATAAACGGACCATGCTTCCAAATGTTCAGGGTCGAGGGTGGTCGCTTTTTTCGCTTCCTTCTTTGCGAGGTCTCGGTCGCCTTCATCCAGTGCTTCCAGCGCATTGAGGTAATGCGATTCAGCACTCATTCATTCACGTCCGTTCAGTCATCTTTGCGCTCAAATTTCCGAGGAGGCGTCCTGAAATCTCGCGGTGGTTGGTTGTGCGCATGGCCCGAGCGTTTTCCTCTGGCTCTGCGGGGTTGAACGTCCGATGACCGGCGATGTTGTGGACGAGAACCCCCTCGACCTTGCCGGGGGCGTCCACCTCGCCGGTCGTCATCGCGGCCTCTGCCACGGTTGTTATCTCTTCGTTGATAGCCGTTGGAGCGGCCTCGTCGATCGTCTCGTCGTCCGCCACCTCCACCGCCACCACCTGGGCGAGGTTCCTCGCACCGGTTGCAGACATTTCTGAACGAGAAATTGGAGTTTTTACACTTGGGGCAGGTCCAATCGTTATTGGTGAATGTTCCACCCTGTTGCCGGTTGCCTCCCCTATTATCCCGTCCACGACGGTCGTTTCGGAATCCGCGGTTGTTGTCTCTGCCGCCTCTGTTGTCTCGTCCGCCACGGTCGTAGCGATCTCGTCGACCGCCTCCTCCGCCGCCACCCGGTCGTGGGGCTTCGCATTGGTTGCAGACGTTTCTGAAGGCGAAGTTGGAGTTCTTGCACTCTGGACAGGTCCAGTCGTTGTCGTTGTGCGTGCCGCGTTGTTGTCGTCCTCCACCACGGTCGTTTCGGTATCCGCGGTTATTGTCTCGGCCACCCCTGTTGTCTCGTCCACCACGGTCGTAGCG